>ULRM01018011.1_pt1 | contig 16665 bp, 17 predicted proteins | sample 1955551 | NCBI WGS metagenome assembly ULRM01 (sample SAMEA4835686, study PRJEB28245) | human gut metagenome | biome: gut microbiome; material: fecal sample | place: Denmark | collected 2008
TAGCGCGTTTAGCAACACGGCTGCCTCTCAGGGTCCCCTTGCCAACAGCGGCGCTTCGACGTGGCATTCGCCTTGTTGCCGTCAACCGGACGCCGCTGGTGAAAATATACCCGGCCGGGTAAGGAACCTTTCATCCGACACCGTGCCTAATGATCTGCATACGCACTTTCTGAGGCACCGCCATGACCAGCATTTTTATCTCAACCACCCTGTTCGCCCTCTTCGCGTCGATGTTGATCGGCCTGGGAATGGTGTGGAAAAGCATTTCCAACAATCCTGATAACTGATTCTGTTGTACGCCGTTGCTGTTCACCCTCCGCAGCGGCGGGTCTACCCCGCCCCTTTTTATCAATGACCACCCAGGTTTCGCTCAGGCGCAATCTCCTCAAGGACCCGCGCCTGCAAAAGGTATTTTTGAAAAAGCAATTCATACAGTGAATAAGTAACTCTGATTAATATATTTGAGACCAGAATTAACGCATGCAATATAAGCAATTTAAGCAGTTTGTGCCAAATTAGCGGTCATGCCCGCGCAACGCTAAAAAATAAGTCATTGATTAATATACCATTAATTTTACTCGCCAGCTCAAAGTCCAAAATTAGACTTATTGCATTTGTTGATTATTAGAAATATCCTAAAGGCATACGCATTTAATGTTCTCCACTTAAAATGCATGACAACTTTCACGATCGCCATGACTATGCCTGATATTTTAATTAACACTGAAAACATATTTCTTAATCGCGGAATTTGCGAACTGCTTAGCGAGATCGCGAAGGAAGAACACATCCGTGAACCGTATTCCGTTGTGGACTATTCCACAGATATATTAGGTCCGATTGATATGCTGTTCACAGAAATGGCCGCTGGTGAACATTATCTATGCCACCCGTTTTTCAAAAAACTTCCTCCGCACACGTCTATTTTTATTTTCGTCGCCACCGACTGCGCTTTGCAGGTTGAACGGTTACCACTTTGTCTTGGCGATGCCACTTTTATCAGCATGAACAGCGACTTGCGCCGCGTAAAAAATCAGATTGCAAAACGTCTGACGGAGTCGACAACATCTAGTTGCGGTGGGCTGGAAAAAGACAGCAGACGCTGTGTCAAATGCCCTCGGTTAACCTTGACCAAATCACAACTTTATATTATCGATGCGATCAGAACGGGAATGAACAATCAGCAGATAGCGCAAGAACTGGGCATCAGTCATAAGACGGTCTTCTCTCACAAAATCAATATTATGAAAAAATTCCAAATAGCTACCAAACAAGAGTTAACGAGATTCTCATCTGTTGCTCTTGCGCTTTCCGCAGGAAGGATCGGTTAACGTCGGAATTTATTAAAGCGCATCTTCATTTTTCTTCTTTCTCTAACATAGGACAGGCCAAAAAACAAAGATGTAAACAATAACACCACCGCCAGGACTAATAACAGTAAGTTACTCATAACAACCTTTTAAAAGATAAAGATGATTTTTTAAATAATAAGGGCTGGATGTTTTCAAATACAACCCAGCGACAACCATTTCAGACAAAGGTAAAACTCCGTGCGATAATTCTGAAAGATAATAAAAAGAGTAAAAACGATTTCCTTTATCAGACAGGCGTTAGGGTAATAACGATGAAGCATAAACGGACAATGCCAGGCCTAACGCCCAGCGTGTACTGTCGCGACGTCAGGCAAGATGACGGCCTGAAATAATGGTCTACTGACGTGGAAGGAGCGTGGTGATTGGGCAGGTGAAAACACCGTTTTGCAGCTGTTCTATACTGTTAGTCAGACATCACGCTGGAGGTGGCTATGTGCGGACGTTTTGCGCAAGCGCAAAGCCGGGAAGAATACCTGGCGCATCTCGTGGAAGCGGCCGAACGAGATATTGCCTGGGACCCGGCGCCTATCGGGCGCTATAACGTCGCGCCCGGGACAAAAGTTTTACTCCTCAATGAACGCGATGAGCAACTCCATCTCGATGCCGTTTACTGGGGCTATGCGCCAGGATGGTGGGATAAACCGCCGCTGATTAATGCCCGGGTTGAGACTGCAGCCTCCAGCAGGATGTTCAAGCCGCTGTGGGAGCACGGACGGGCGATCTGCTTCGCCGACGGCTGGTTTGAGTGGAAAAAGGAAGGAAATAAAAAGCAGCCATACTTTATCCAGCGTAAGGATGACCAGCCAATTTTTATGGCCGCGATTGGTCGGACTCCGTTCGAACGTGGGGACCATGCCGAAGGATTCTTGATCGTGACGGCCGCCGCCGATCGCGGTCTTGTCGATATTCATGACCGTCGGCCGTTGGTCCTGACGCCTGAAGCCGCCCGCGAATGGATGAGGCAGGATGTCACCGGCGCGGAAGCGGCGGAGATTGCCAGCGACGGAGCCGTTTCCGCCGACGATTTTACCTGGCACCCGGTAACGCGGGCGGTCGGCAATGTGAAAAATCAGGGGCCCGAATTACTTGCCCCTCTCAGCCCATGATAAACGTAATCAAAGCGGCGGATAACGCATCATGTTCAGCGAAGAGATAATTAAATTTTATACCGCCCTGGAGTAGTGCCGAACATCCGACGGAACAAGGCTATGAAGGCACTCACATTGTCATATCCCAGATCCAGCGCTATCGCCGTCACTGGCTTGCCGGCAGCCAGTAGCTCAAGAGCCCTGAGTAAGCGTATCCGCTGTCGCCATTCATTGAAGCTAAAACCCGTTTCGGCTCGGAATCGTCGCGTGAGCGTGCGTGATGACATGCCGGCCCAGGCTGCCCATTCTTCCAACCTGCGCCCGTCGTCCGGGTTTGCTGACAGCGCCTGCGCGATTCTGAGCAATCGGCTATCTTGCGGCATTGGAAGCCCAAGATTAACCCTGGGAAGGGAACCAATTTCATCAAGAATAACGCCAGCTAAACGTTTTTGGGACGCATTAAGCTCTACACCTTGCCATGCAGCCGCTCGCGTTATCGCTTCACGCAGCAGATTTGTCATTGAGAGAACAGATGGCTTATCAGGTAGCTCGCCACAGGCTTTGGCAGAAACATAAACACTCCATCCTGAATATGGACCGTGCGAGCGCAGGCCGTGCGGAACACCTGGCGGTATCCAGACGGCATGTGTTGCCGGTACCACCCAGCGACAATCACCGCCATCGACCGTAAGTAGCCCACGTATGGCACCGATTAATTGCCCACAGCTGTGATGGTGGCGTGGAGTCTCCCGTATTACCTCAGACTGACGTACCGCGACGAGTAAAGTGGGTCCCTGGGGTGAAAATACCGGTTCGAATGGAATCAATGGATCGTGCATATTGGCGTGTTTGAGGTGTTTAATGTCTTTTATACCGTACTGAAGCCAGTTAGTCGATTGTAAAGTATTCATCACTTTCACAGAGGACTAACCATCAAAATGATTACTATTACTAGGGTATTGGATGACATTATCAACCACCAACAGATACCACTGGATCGGATACTCAGTCGCTATTTTAGTCCCGGTTATCGGCAGCGTACTGATAACAAGTGGGAAGGATTAGATGGCTTTGCTCAGCATGCGCGTAGACTCCGGGAAATTATCGCCTTCGCTAAAATTGAGTTACATGACGAACTTCGTAACGGGAATCTTTATGCCACAAGGCATCGCGTTCTGTGCACCAGGCGCAGCGGAGAAGAGGTGGACATGGAAGTTTATATGTTCGCTGAAATAGATGATTCCGGGCGCTTCATTCGTATCGAAGAAGCCACGCTAATGCTTAAAGGGAGAGAGAGCGATAAAGATTTAGGCAGCGTAAGGTAAAAGAAATATAAGGTTACGACTAGATCAGACAAAAAACCGGGCAGCGCGCCCGGTTATCTTGTCAGACTAAAATTGCCCTACGCACTCAACCCGCGATTTTTCAGCATCGGCTCAATCTGCGGATCGTGTCCGCGCCACTGGCGATACAGTTCAGCTAAATCAGTGCTGTTCCCGCGTGATAAAATCGCCTCACGGAAACGCTGACCGTTCTCACGGGTCAAACCGCCCTGCTCCACGAACCATTGATAGCCGTCGTCGGCCAGCATCTGGGTCCACAGATAGGCGTAATAGCCTGCCGCATAGCCGCCGCCGAAGATATGGGAGAAATAGCTGCTGCGATAGCGCGGGGGGACCGCCGCCAGATCCAGGTTCTCTTCCCGAAGCACCAGCTGCTCAAACGCGTCCACCTCCTCCGGTAATGCCGAGGTCGACAGGCTATGCCACCGCATATCGAGTAACGCAGCAGCCAACAGCTCGCTCATGTCATACCCTTTATTGAAGGTTGCCGCACGCAACATATTGTCGCGTAGCGCCTGCGGCATCGGCTCCCCGGACTGGTAGTGCTTCGCGTAGTGGGCAAACACCTGCGGCTGGCTGGCCCAATGTTCGAAGATCTGCGAAGGAAATTCGACAAAATCGCGCGGCGTATTGGTCCCCGAGAGACTGGCGTAGCGCTGGCTGGCGAACAGCCCATGCAGGGTATGGCCGAACTCATGAAACAGGATGATCACCTCATCCCACGACAGCAGCGCGCTTTGCCCTGCCTGCGGGCGGACGTAGTTGCAGACATTGTAGATAACCGGGCGCTGCGCGCGCAGAGTCGACTGTTCGACAAACACATCCATCCATGCGCCGCCGCTCTTTGAGTCACGAGCGTAGTAGTCACCGTAAAACAGCGCCATCCCTTCGCCGTTGTGATCGAAGATCTCCCAGACCCGCACATCCGGGTGATAGACCGGTATATCGAAGCGCTCAACAAAGCGCAGCCCAAAGAGCTGCGTTGCCGTCCAGAAGACGCCGTCGTGCAGCACCCGTTCGAGGGCAAAATAGGGTTTGAGCTGCGCGTCGTCAATGGCATAGGCAGCCCGCTGTACCTGCTCACTGTAGTAAAGCCAGTCCCATGCCGTCGCGCGAAAACCGCCGCCTTCGTTGTCGATCACCTGCTGGATGTCCGCCAGCTCACGTTCCGCCCTCGCCCGCGCCGCCGGCGCTATCCGGCGCATAAAGCCCAATGCCTCCGCCGGGGAAGCCGCCATTTGATCGGTCAGCGCCCAGCTGGCGTAATCAGCGGCTCCCAACAGCTCAGCCTGCTGCGCGCGGATCGCCGCCAGCCGCAGTACCAGGTCACGCGTATCATGCTCATCGCCCTGCTGATTGCGGGTCCAGCCCGCGGCGAAGAGATTCTCCCGCGTTTGCCGGTCGCGCAGCGCAAGCAGCTGCGGCTGCTGGGTGGTATTGGTCAGCGTCAGCAACCAGCGGTCGCTAAGCCCTCTTTCACGCGCTGCGTCAGCCGCCGCCGCTATCTCCTCATCGCTCAGGCCAGCCAGTTGATGCCGGTAATCAACCACCAGGCCGCCGCTTTTTGCCGCTCCCAGCAGTCTCTGCTGGAACTGACTTTGCAGCGTAGCCGCTTCGGTGTTCAGTGTGCGCAGCGCCGCCTGCTGCTCGGGAGCCAGCGTCGCCCCGGCGTGAACAAAACGTTGCCACGTCAGGGTCAGGAGACGATAGGACTCGCTGTCCAGCGCCAGCGCGTCGCGCTGCTCGTAGACGCTGTTCACGCGCTGAAACAAGGCCGCATTAAGCCAGATGTCATTCCCCAGCTCGGCGAGTTCGGCGGAAAATTGTTCATCCAGTGATTGAATATAAGGATTGGTATGGGCGCCAGCCATGGCGAAAAAGACCCGCGTCACCCGCGCCAGCAGCTGACCACTCTGCTCCAGCGCCTCGAGCGTGTTGGCGAAACTGGCCGGCTGCGGATTGTCGATAATAGCGCGAATTTCGGCCCGCTGCTGCCGGACGCCCTCATCAAACGCCGGGCGATAGTGGCTGTCGTCAATCACATCGAACGGCGGCGCCTGGTAAGGCAACGTACTGACGCTAAAAAAGGGGTTTCGTTCGGACATCTTTCTCTCCTGTACAGGCTAATGCTGTAAGATTAGGCCTCTCCTTAAGGGGTCGCAATGATTTCCGTTACCGGTCGCCGCCTGTGCGTGCTATGGTATGAAAACACAAAAAGCGTTGAGGAACAGTAAGATGATTATCATGGTCACCGGCGCCACCGCCGGTTTTGGTGAAAGTATTACTCGCCGTTTTATCGCTAACGGTCATAAAGTGATTGCCACCGGTCGTCGTGAAGAGCGTCTGAAGACGCTGAAAGACGAGCTGGGCGATAACCTTTATATCGCGCAACTTGACGTCCGCAACCGCGCCGCCATTGAGACGCTGATTGCTGACCTGCCGGCCGAGTGGCAGGCTATCGATGTGCTGGTGAACAACGCCGGCCTGGCGCTTGGTCTGGAGCCGGCGCACCGCGCCAGTGTGGAAGACTGGGAAGATATGATCGACACCAATAATAAAGGGCTGGTGTACATGACCCGCGCCGTGCTGCCGGGGATGGTGGAGCGCAATCGCGGCCATATCATCAATATCGGCTCTACGGCAGGCAGCTGGCCTTACGCCGGCGGAAACGTCTATGGGGCGACCAAAGCCTTTGTCCGTCAGTTTAGCCTCAATCTTCGTACCGACCTGCACGGCACCGCGGTGCGCGTGACCGACATCGAGCCGGGTCTGGTGGGCGGCACCGAGTTTTCTAACGTCCGCTTTAAGGGCGATGACGCTAAAGCCGAAAAAGCTTACGAAAATACCCAAGCGCTAACGCCGGAAGATGTGACCGAGGCGGTCTGGTGGGTCGCTACCCTGCCGAAACATGTCAACATCAACACCCTGGAGATGATGCCGGTGAGTCAGAGCTTTGCCGGACTCAGCGTTCACCGTCAGGGCTAACCGTCAGCCACCCGGCCTGCGGGCCGGGTATGGGCGGAAACGCAAAAAACGCGTAAAATAGTGCGCATAACCCCCTAAAAAGTAACCATCAATGGCCGCAGAATCGCAACTGAATCCGACGCAACCCGTCAATCAGCAAATTTATCGCATCCTCCGCCGGGATATCGTTCACTGCCTGATCCCGCCTGGTACACCGCTGTCGGAGAAAGAAGTCTCCGTGCGTTTTGCGGTGTCTCGTCAGCCGGTGCGCGAAGCCTTCATTAAGCTGGCGGAAAACGGACTTATCCAGATTCGTCCCCAGCGCGGTAGTTACGTCAATAAAATCTCATTGTCGCAGGTGCGTAATGGTTGCTTCGTCCGCCAGGCGATCGAGTGCGCGGTGGTTCGCCGTGCCGCCGGCATGATTAACGAAGAGCAACTTTATCAGCTGGAACAGAATCTTCACCAGCAGCGTATTGCCGTTGATCGGCAGCAGTTAAACGACTTTTTCCTGCTCGATGATGAATTTCACCAGAAGCTGTCGATTATCGCCGACTGTCAGCTGGCCTGGGAGACAGTGGAAAATATTAAAGCCGCCATCGATCGCGTCCGCTATATGAGTCTGGACCATGTCACCTCTCCTGAGATGCTTCTGCGCCAGCATCATGAGATTTTCACCGCGCTGGAAAAACGCGATGCCGAGGCGGTAGAAAAAGCCATGAGTATCCATTTGCATGAAATCAGCGAATCCGTACTGCTGATTCGCCAGGAGAACCGCGACTGGTTTAGTGAAGAATAAGAGCCAGACGGCTGCCGGCATGGCCGACGCAGCCGTCGTCATTGAAGGGATTATCTAACGACCAATACCGGCGTTTTGGCGTAGCGCAGAATTGACTCGGCGTTGGAGCCCAGCAGATGGGTGGAGATCCCCGGTTTGCGGGAACCAATCACAATGACATCGAACTCTTCGTTGTTACTGAGAGCCAGAATTTCGTCACGCACGTTGCCAAAGACTACGCGGGTATGGATCCGCGTCATGGGGATGGCGAACAGTCGCGCCACCTCGCGCATTTTTTTCTCCGACTCTTCTTTCATATAGGCTTCAAACTTACGAATATCCGCCGTAAAACCGCGCAATAGCGAACGGCTGCTGTTCGGCAGAACGTTGAGCAAGGTGATCTCGCCATTTTCGGCCGAAGCGAGAAATTCCGCGTGACGCACCGCTTTATCGCTTAAATCCATTTCAAAGACATCAACAGGCAATAAAATTTTTTTATACATGGCCCGTACTCCTTTTGCAGAGAAAGTTCTTTTTCAATAACTTAACTATGCCATTATTGCGGTGAAATACCAGTCATTGTTCGGAAAAATAACAGCTAATTATCTTTAGTAAATCAGGGAAATATAGAGTTATGTATAGACATTGCGTTCGATCATATTCTGCGTCTGCTAAAACCGATCGTCAGCAAAAAATAGACATCAGCGGAGTATCGTAGAAATAACTGAAGAGCCGGTGTCGACCCCCGGGACCGACACCGGAAAAAGATTATTGCGCGGCGGCCCACGCGGCGACGGTAGCTTTAGCCCCCTGCCGCTGCAGCGCTAAGTAGGCGCGGGTCACCGCCGTGACAAAGCGTGACTCCTGCGGCAATTCGACGCCGAAAATCGCCTCAATACCCAACAGCGCTTTGACTCGCGCTTCGCCATCGGCGCTGGCAGCCACCGCTTGCTGGATAACCGGCAACAACGGGTCGCATATCTCGATTGCCTGGCCCGCATCGTCAACGCCGCCAACGTAGCGCATCCACCCTGCCACGCCCAGCGCCAGCAGTGTAAAATCACGCTGATGCACCAGATGCCAGCGTATTGAGTCCAGCATGCGCTGGGGCAACTTCTGGCTGCCGTCCATGGCTATCTGCCAGGTGCGGTGCTTCAGCGCCGGATTGCAGTAACGGTCAATCAGCAAACTGGCATAGCGTGACAGATCCACCCCCTGCACCTTCAGCGTTGGTGCCTGTTCGTCCAGCATCAACGACAGCGCCGCGCGACGGTAGTTATCGTCCTGCATACAGTCGTTGATATGCTGATAACCGGCCAGATAGCCGAGATAAGCGAGGAACGAATGGCTACCATTGAGCATTCTCAGCTTCATCTCTTCGAAAGGCACCACGTCGGCGACCAGTTCCGCTCCCGCTTTCTCCCACTGCGGACGTCCGGCAACAAAGTTATCCTCAATCACCCACTGACGGAAAGGTTCGCAGGCCACCCCGGCCGGGTCGCGCACCCCGGTCAGCTGGGTAATTTTATCGAGGGTTTCGGCAGTCACCGCCGGGACAATCCGGTCCACCATCGTCGACGGAAAGGTGACATTCTGCTCTATCCATGCGGCAAGATCCTCGTCCAGAGCCCGGGCGTAGGCGCAGACGACGTTGCGCATCACGTGACCATTTTCCGGCATGTTATCGCAGGACATCACGGTAAAAGCAGGCAGGCCGGCCGCCCGGCGGCGAGATAAGGCCTCCACCACTACCCCCGCCGCCGATTTTGGCTGGTGCGGGTTATGCAGATCGGCGGCGATCAGCGGGTGATCGAGCTGCAGTTCGCCGCTGGCTGGCGAATGGCAATAGCCTTTCTCAGTAATCGTCAGGGAGACAATGGCCACCTGTGGCTGGCACATCGCCGTCAGCACCGCTTCGAGACCATCAACCCCGGCGTGCAGCGCCTGCTTCACCACACCAACCACGCGCGCGGTCCAGGCGTCGGCGGACATTTCGGCGACGGTATACAGCAGATCCTGCTGCTGGAGATCGGCGATCTGCTGCTCGCCGCCAATCAGATTAACTTCGGTGTAGCCCCAGTCGCTGCCGTGCTCGCTGGCCAGTATATCGGCATACACAGCCTGATGAGCGCGATGAAACGCGCCAAAACCAAGATGAACGATACGGGGGATCAGTGCGCTGCGATCGTAGGTCGGCAGCGTGGCGTTAGCGGTTAAGAGGGTGTTTTCCATGATGACTCTCGTTGTTATGTAGCCCATCAACCATTCTCGGGGAGAACTCTCGAGGAGAATGCCTTTGTGCCTCAACCATCTCACGCAATTGGTATAACATCTTTGATTTCTGTCAACTACCATACAAGAAGATCTCGCCTGATAAAGCACGGGGCACGTGGCTGCAATCGCCGCAGTGACAGGATAGCGCAGGCAACGGAAGGAGAAGAACATGGCGGCCGCGCGTCCCTGCGGGCCTGCTGTTGACGAATCGCCGAGCGTTGCTAATCGATGCGAGTTTTGACGATAAAGAAGTAGCACAGCGCCCCGGCAAAGGTCACCCCGGCGGCGATCACCAGCGCCAGATTGAAAGAGTGAGTCGTATCCACTACCCAGCCGGTCACGATCGGCGCGAAGGAGGCAAACACAAAGCTGCCAAAGTTCTGGATCGCCGCCACCGAAGCCACTTTATGCTCCGCCACCATTACCTGCACCAGCCCCCAGGCGGACGTCCCGGCAAAATGAACGCAAAACAGCGCCATGGAGATAAAAGCCACCGCCTGGGCTGGCGTGGACGATTGCACCACCAGCAAGGTGCCCAGCGCCGACAGCACCAGACCGATAACAATCGCCGTTTTACGGGTTTTCGCCTGATCGTAGCCTCTGCGCGCCAGGGCATCGACCACCAGGCCGTTGACCCACATCCCCACCGCCGCGGCAAGAAACGGGATCGCCGCCACCCAGCCGGTACGGGCCAGGCTTAACCCCTGCTGCGCCTGCAAATAGCCGGGCAACCAGGCGATATACAGCCAGCCGGTGTAGTTCACACCGGAAAAGCCGAGGATCATCCCCCAGGTAGTCCGCCGTTTAAACAGAGCCAGCCATTCGCTAAACTTCAGCGCCGGGCGGGCCGCCTCCTCGCTGGCCAGATACTGCTGCTCCTCCTCCTGCAGGGTAAACTGCCGACGGTTACGGTAGCCCACATACCAGCACAGGCCGACCACGATCCCGGCTAAACCAATCACCACAAACATCGTTCGCCAACCCCAGGCCAACTGCATGATGACCAGGGCCGGCGGGGCGATAGCCTGGCCCAGCACCGTCGAGGAGTTGAATATTCCCACCGCCGTGCCGCGCTCTCTTTGCGCATACCAGTCATTGATCGATTTCACGCCGGCTGGCATAAACGGCGCTTCGCCGATCCCGAGGCCAATGCGCAGCAGAATAAAATGCGAGAACGAATTGACCATCCCGGTCAGGGCCTGCATCGCGGACCAGAAAATCAGCCCGGCGCCCAGCACAATCCGTGGTCCCAGGCGATCCAACAAAATACCGGAGGGCAGTTGCGCGAAGCCGTAGGAGAGCGAAAAGGCGGAGAGCAGCACCCCGAACTCGGTGGCGCTAAGGCCCAGGTCGGCGCGTATCGCCTCCCCGGCGACGCTCAGCGAAGAGCGGTCAAGAAAGTTGACGATACCGGCGATAAACAGCAGCGTCAGGGTGATCTTCTGCACCCGACGGATGCGTAACGGCGTCGCCCCGGTCCGGGCGGCAAGAGTCTCGATAGCCATCGTTGTTCCTTACAGAGTCATACTTAAATAGGATGTCTGATAAGTAAGGCAACAGGTCGACTACCATACAAGAATTAGGGTTGAAAAAAGCGGCAGGGATCACACATGACGGGCTTAGGCCCGTCCCCACCCCGCCACGATGATTAGCATGCCGCACAGGACGATGGCCGCGCCCGCCCAGTCATAATGGGTTAATTTGACCCCATCAACGACCCGCAGCCAGAGCAATGCGGTACAAACGTACACCCCACCGTAGGCGGCATATACCCGCCCGCTGGCGGCCGGATGGAGCGTCAGGAGCCAGACGAATAGCGCCAGCGCCAGGGCGGTGGGGATCAGCAGCAGCGGCGTTGCCCCGCGCTTGAGCCATAGCCACGGTAGATAACAGCCGACGATTTCACACAGAGCGGTAGCAAAGAACAGCAGCGTTGTTTTGAGCATTAAAAGATTCGTAAAAGAGACAAAGCGTTGAACCATTCTACGCGATAATGGCCTCTGCCCCACGCTGTTTTGCCGGCTATGCCCGACAAAAGAGCTGTAGTAAACTGAACCTGAGGGTTAACCCATCACTTAAAGGAAATCGTGATGAACATGACACTGAATAAACGCTGGTGCCTGACCGCCATTCTGGCGTTAAGCGCTGTGGTCTACACCTCCAGCTCCTATGCCGCCACCGACCGGCTGGTGATTGAATCTGGCGACAGCGCGCAGAGCCGTCAGCAGGCGTCGATGGAAAAAGAGCAATGGAACGACACCCGCAGCCTGCGCCAGAAGGTGAACAAACGGGCGGAAAAAGAGTGGGATAAAGCCGATGTCGCTTTCGACGCGCAGGATAACTGCCAGAAGAGCGCCAACGTCAATGCCTATTGGGAGCCAAACACCCTGCGCTGTCTTGACCGTCGCACCGGCCGCGCGATCAATCCCTGAGCCGCTCCCTGACCACGCTGGCGCCTGCGGGCGCCGCCTTTCTGTAATCCCTTTCCGTTTTGACCACAGGAATCTCCATGACCGACGCGCTACACGTCAAACTCCGCCCGCTTGAGCGCGAAGATTTGCGCTTCGTCCACCAGCTCGATAACAACGCCAGCGTCATGCGCTACTGGTTTGAAGAGCCGTACGAGGCCTTCGTTGAGCTCTCCGATCTGTACGACAAACATATTCACGATCAAAGCGAGCGCCGCTTTGTCATCGAATGCAATGGCGATAAAGCCGGACTGGTGGAGTTGGTTGAAATCAACCATGTGCACCGCCGGGCCGAGTTCCAGATCATCATCTCCCCCGACTTCCAGGGAAAAGGTCTCGCCACCCGCGCCGCACGCCTGGCGATGGACTATGGCTTTACCGTGCTCAATCTGTATAAGCTGTATTTAATCGTTGATAAAGAGAATGAAAAAGCGATCCATATTTACCGTAAGCTCGGCTTTATGGTCGAGGGTGAACTGATCCATGAGTTTTTCATTAACGGCGAGTACCGCAACACCATCCGCATGTGCCTGTTCCAGCACCAGTATCTGGCCGAGCACAAAACGTCCGGGCCGTCCCTGCTGAAGCCGACGGCTCAGTAATAATCGATACGGTTTTTAATGGTGTAGTGGCGGGTCAGCGGCGGCTGGACGCTTTCATCGATCACCTGCAGCTCACAGCTCAGCGGATTGTCGTGATCGTCGTAGTCGCAGGTCTGACGCACCGTGCCCAGCGTGCGATCGTTGAAGGTGCTGATGGCGGTATAGTCCAATTTCTTACGCGGATCCTTTGACGGCGTTGAGGCGACGGTAAATCGCTCCTCTTTGGCGGTGGTGGTTTTTCCCAGCGGATAGCCATCGCTGTCATAGCGGTAGGTGGCGGTGGTCTCTTTGCCGCGTGCGCTGATAATAAAACCGTTATCATCCGTCTCCCAACTCACCCCGGCGGCAGGCATCTCCGCCAGCTGACACTTGCCCTGCAGGCGCAGCCGCTTCTCGTGGGTGCGCCCGTCGACGTAATAGTTGGCGTCCAGCAGCAGCGTGGCGCCGGTTTTGTTCTCCACATCTTCCAGGGTCAGCAGATCGAAACACCCTTCCCTTGAGAGCTGAGCGCTCACCTTCTTGACCACCACATCGTGTTCATCCAGCAGCGTCTGGCTAAAATCTTTCACCGGCCCGCGCAGGGGATCAAACTCAAACTCATTGGAAAAACTCGCCATCTCCGGGGTGAAGGCGTCCGGGGCGCTTTTACGGTCGCATGCCGTCAGCAGCAGCGCTGCCGGGATCAGCCAATACAATCTTTTCACAGACGATTCCTTTTGTGTACATCCGATCATATTAGCAAATACAATTGTTTACACCAGTTCTGCTATGCTTAAATCTGGATAACATCGATAAGGAGCGTAAGATGAAACTATCCCTCTGCACCGGCGCTGCGCTACTGCTGTGCTCCACGGCCGTACTGGCGGCTCCCGACTCCTGTGAACGGGTCAAAAGCGACATCCAGCAGAAGATCATCAACAATGGCGTACCGGAAACCGCCTTCAGCCTGGCCATTGTGCCAAACGATCAGGCAGACCAGCCCGGGGTTCAGGTGGTCGGTCATTGCGCCAACGACACCTTCAAAATCACCTATACGCGTAACAGCGACAGTCCCGCCGAAAACGACGCTCAGTAAGCCCTCTTCGGTTTCAAATGAAAGATCTTATCCCTGCATTGACCAGGGATAAGGTCTACTGGCTACCCATAACGTATTATCGCTCACCCCTGCGTCGGTTAATGACGTGGCGGTCCTTCTCCGCACAGCATAACTATCATGGAGTGAGCAATGTCGAATCAGGAATCTCCCGGCGGCGTCAGCCGACGCGCGCTACTAAAATCTACAGCCCTCGGCTCCCTGGCGCTGGCCGCCGGCGGGCTGACCCTGCCCTTTACGCTGCGCCGCGCCGCGGCGGCAGTTCAGCAGGCTACAGGCGACACAACCCGCATTGTCTGGGGCGCCTGCTCGGTTAACTGCGGCAGCCGCTGCGCCCTGCGGCTGCACGTGCGTGATGATGAAGTGGTTTACGTCGAAACGGATAACACCGGCGACGACCGCTACGGCGACCATCAGGTCCGCGCCTGCCTGCGCGGGCGTTCGATTCGCCGGCGCATTAATCATCCGGATCGCCTTAACTATCCCATGAAGCGCGTCGGCAAGCGCGGAGAAGGCAAATTTGTCCGCATCAGCTGGCAGGAGGCGCTGGATACCCTCGCCGACCGCCTGAAGAGCGTGGTAGCACAGTATGGCAACGAAGCCGTATACATTAACTACTCTTCAGGGATCGTCGGCGGCAACATCACCCGTTCGTCGCCTTCCGCGTCGCCGGTGGCGCGTTTAATGAACTGCTACGGCGGCTCGCTTAACCAGTACGGTACCTACAGTACTGCGCAGATTGCCTGCGCCATGCCCTACACCTACGGCAGTAACGACGGCAACAGCACCTCGGATATTGAAAACAGCAAGCTGGTGGTGATGTTCGGCAACAATCCGGCGGAGACCCGGATGAGCGGCGGCGGCATTACCTGGTATCTGGAGCAGGCCCGCGAGCGCTCTAACGCGCGAATGATCGTCATCGATCCGCGCTACACCGATACCGCCGCCGGTCGGGAAGATGAGTGGATCCCCATTCGCCCCGGCACCGACGCCGCGCTGGTGGCCGGTATCGCCTGGGTGTTGATTAACGAAGATCTGGTGGACCAGCCTTTCCTTGATAAATACTGCGTTGGCTACGACGAGAAAACGCTCCCGGCCGGGGCGCCGGCGAATGGTCATTACAAAGCCTATATCCTCGGCGAGGGCGACGACGGGATCGCTAAAACGCCGCAGTGGGCCTCGCGTATAACCGGTATCCCCACCGATCGCATCATTAAGCTGGCGCGCGAAATCGGCATGAGCAAGCCGGCCTACATTTGCCAGGGCTGGGGGCCCCAGCGCCAGGCCAACGGCGAACTCACCGCCCGGGCGATCGCCATGCTGCCGATCTTAACCGGCAACGTCGGCATCAACGGCGGCAATAGCGGCGCCCGCGAATCAACCTACACCATCACCATTGAGCGCCTGCCGGTGCTGGAAAACCCGGTGAAGACCGCCATCTCCTGCTTTACCTGGACCGACGCCATCGCGCGCGGTCCAGAGATGTCCGCCAGCCGCGATGGCGTACGCGGAAAAGAGAAGCTGGATGTGCCGATCAAGTTCCTGTGGAACTACGCGGGCAACACCATCATCAACCAGCACTCCGACATCAATAAGACCCACGAAATTCTGCAGGATGAAAGCAAGTGCGAAACCATTGTGGTTATCGACAACTTTATGACCTCGTCGGCGAAATACGCCGACCTGCTGCTGCCCGACCTGATGACCGTTGAGCAGGAGGATATCATTCCTAACGATTACGCCGGCAATATGGGCTATCTGATTTTTATTCAGCCCGCCACCTCAGCGAAGTTCGAACGCAAACCGATTTACTGGATCCTAAGCGAAGTGGCGAAACGACTCGGCGACGACGTGCATCAACGTTTTACCGAGGGACGTACCCAGGAACAGTGGCTGCAGTATCTGTACGCCAAAATGGTGGCGAAAGATCCGGCGCTGCCGGCCTACGAGGATCTGAAGCGAATGGGCATCTACAAGCGCAAAGACCCGAACGGCCACTTCGTCGCCTATCGCGACTTCCGGCGCGATCCTGAAGCGCATCCGCTCAAAACCCCGTCCGGCAAAATTGAAATCTACTCCAGCCGACTCGCAGAGATTGCCGCCCGCTGGCAGCTGGAGAAAGACGAAGTTATCAGCCCGCTGCCGGTCTACGCCTCCACATTTGAAGGCTGGGACGATCCGCTGCGCAGCCAGTATCCGCTGCAGCTGTTTGGTTTCCACTATAAAGCGCGCACCCATTCCAGCTACGGCAACGTTGATGTATTACAAGCGGCCTGTCGCCAGGAAGTATGGATCAATCCGCTTGACGCGGAAAAACGCGGGATTAAAAACGGCGATATGGTGCGCGTTTTTAATCAGCGCGGCGAAGTCCGTCTTCCGGCGAAAGTGACGCCACGCATCATGCCGGGGGTCTCGGCGATGGGCCAGGGCGCCTGGCACGACGCCAATATGACCGGAGATCGGATCGACCATGGCGCCTGCATGAATACCCTGACCACCCACCGCCCGTCGCCGCTGGCGAAGGGGAATCCACAGCATACCAACCTGGTCGATATCGAGAAGGTTTAAGGAGTAAATCATGAGCACGCAATATGGATTCTTTATCGACTCCGCTCGCTGTACCGGATGCAAAACCTGCGAGCTGGCCTGTAAGGACTACAAGAACCTGACTCCGGAGGTCAG
>ULRM01003952.1_pt1 | contig 16579 bp, 13 predicted proteins | sample 1955551 | NCBI WGS metagenome assembly ULRM01 (sample SAMEA4835686, study PRJEB28245) | human gut metagenome | biome: gut microbiome; material: fecal sample | place: Denmark | collected 2008
GTTTCATTAAATCTTTTTCAAAACTATATCGCTCGTTTTGTATTTGGTTACTAATTAAAGCTGTGAATATATCATTAAATTTTTTAGGCATTGTGAGTATATCTATAACTAATTTGATTAAATATCCTACTAAAGGAATTTTGTATACTTTTTTAAGAATCCTCTTTATTAGGTATCTTGAATATAATCCCTTAATTACTACTTCTTTTTGCTTTCCTTCATCTGAATATCTAAGATTGCCTAATACAAATATTCTATTACCTTTAGAATTTCTTAAAATATTATTGCAATTTTCAAATCCACCTTCATCTGGATTTCTTAATAGAATATTTAAATATGCATTTTTTATAAATTCAGCATTATTGCCTTGCATTAAATCTTTATAATTTAAGCCATCTTCATATTTTGCTGATTTAGGAACTATTCTCTTTACAGATTCTACAATAGGTTTAAATATCTTATTGTAGCATGCCATTTTTCTTAATTTTAGATTTATTTTCTTGAATATTTTATACCAAAGTGTTAATCTTTCTTCTTGTATGTTCACTTCTTCACTATAATTGTTATCATAAATTTTATTAATATATCCTATATTTTCCGAATCTCCTAATTCACTTCTTATACTTGCTACAATCTCCTGTACATTAACATTCTTGCTAATTCTAGTATCATTAATTGCAGTTCTTATTTTCTCTCTTATTTCTTGTTCATCAATTTTTATATAATTTTCTATTGTATCATACTCTAACTCTATATTTTTCAAGGCTATTCCTAACTTTCTTCCTTCCTGATTTATTCCTTCATCCCACAAAAACTCTACTTTTATTGTTAATTTTAAAATTGCTTCTGCATTTGAACTAATTTTAATAGAATACTGATTATTTTCATCCTTACAAAATATTTTTTCATATAAAATATCATCTATAAAAAAAGAAATCTGATATGGTTTATCAGTATTTATATATCCATTATAAAAAGATATTTTTATATTTCTTAATTTCGAATTAGCATTGTTAATAAAAATGCTGCTTTCTTCTTTAGCCATCCATTGTAAACTATTTTGTTCATTAATATATTCTTTAGGATGCCAGTTAAAATCCAAATAATACTTTAATTTATTGTCATTTAAAAATAGTAATTCTGCATCTTCTTTCTCTATTTTATAGTTAAAATCAAAATATTTTTCTTCTCTAAAAATTTCACATGGATTATTGCAACCATGACAACTTTTTATATTTTTTTTATATACATTTTCTCTTTGATCTAATATTTTATTTATACTATCTTTTTTCAAATCTCCCATGTCATATTTATTCTCTTCACTATCACTAAAATATGACATTCCAGTTAAACATGTATATATTTTCCCAGTAGGTGATATTACAAAGTTTTTCAAACCTGCATGACAATTCTTCAATCTAAAATTTCCTTTTGACAAAAGATACTTAATATCCTTTTTGCAATCGGTATATTTTAAGATTTTCTTCACATCATCATTATTAAATTGAAACTCTTTATTTTGACTTACATCTATCATTTCTGGAATAAAATCATGTTTTACTTTATTCTTAAACTTATCTTTCAAAGTATTGTCTATCTCTTCTAATTGTGAGATGTTACTTTTTTGAATTACAGTATTAACTGATACTTCTATACCTAATTCATTAATCATGTTAACAGTATCAATAGCTTTTTTATATGCTTGTGAATTTCCCCTTATATTATTGTGCATATCCCCTATTCCATCTATTGAAATTGAAAAAGATAACTTTTCTTTAAAATTCACTTTATCTATTAATGACTTTATTTTTTCTGTAAAATAGCCATTAGTAGTAATTGATACTCTAACATTATACTTTTCATTATTTACAATCTCTAAAATAAATTCTTCTAAATCTTCTTTTAGAAATGGTTCTCCACCAGTAATAAATATCTCACTATTAGTTAAATTAAGGTTTTCTATAGCTTCAATAATATATGAACTGGAAATTTCTTCTTCCTTTTTAATAAATCTATTCTGTCCACAATGCAAACATTTATAATTACATCGTAATGTTGGAACATATATAATTTCTTTAATGTCTTCCATGCTATTCTACCTACTTTCTAATATTCATATCTATGATTAAGATGGACTACACCCACTTCAGATCTTATATTAATAATTTCAAAAAATTTTGCTCGTAAAATATGGTCAAATGTTTTTCCAAATTCATCATGAAATGCAATATCAACATAATATTCACCTGTTAATAATTGAATTGGTTCAAATATTATTGATATAGTGCCACTATCTTTTAACGAAACTTTTATATTAGAATCTATATACGTATTAGACCCATAACAATCTGTCCCATCTTTTTCAAAAAATCTAAAACCTATAATACTATCTTCTATTTCATTATTACATCGTATATAATCTATGCTGATTTTAACTTTACTATCTGGATTAAATCTATATTTTTCTTCACTTTTTTCTTTTAGTTCAAACATTTTTATATCTTGTATTGTTATATCTTTATTACCAAAACGTTTTGTGGTAAGATCCACTTTATCTTTTATATTATCTAATTCTAATTCTTCTTGCACCTCTATTACTGATTCTAGCTGTATATCTATATCTTTCACATTATTTTCTTCTTCATTACAGTCTAATTTATCTATTGTATCCTGAATATCTTCAAACTTTTCTTCTGTAATTGTCATATGATCTTTGTTCATTATGCTATCCATATATTCTGGGAATATCTCATATGGTTTACCTTGGTCTCTTATTACTCCATTTTCAATCCAAATTGCTCTATCACAAATTTTTTCTATGGAGCTTTTATCATGTGATACTATTACAATCGTAATTCCATTTTCTTTTAATTCCATAATCTTCTTAAAGCATTTTGCTTGAAACGATGCATCTCCTACTGCTAAAATTTCATCTATTAGCAATACATCTGCATTAACATTAATTGCTACTGAAAATGCTAATCTCATATACATACCTGATGAATATGTTCTAACTGGATTATCAATAAACTGTTCTAATTCTGAAAATTCAATGATTTTTTCAACTCTATCATCAATTTCTTTTTTAGTTAATCCAAAGATTGCAGCATTTGTATATATATTTTCTCTTCCGCTCATGTCTGGGTGAAATCCAGCCCCTAATTCTATAAGGCTTGAAATTCTTCCACGTACAGATATTTCTCCTTTATCTGGATACATAATTTTAGTTATCATTTTAAGCATTGTACTTTTTCCACAGCCATTTTCTCCAATAAGTCCAATTGCTTCTCCCTTTTGAACATTAAAACTTATTCCTTTTAAAGCCCATCTGTCTTCATATTTATTCCTATTCTTAAATAAAATCTTTTCTTTTAAACTTTGTCCTCTGTCAAAATACAATTTAAATTTTTTATGAACATCTTTAACCTGAATAACATTTATTGTCTCCATATTATAGTTCCTCCACAAAATTCTTTTTAAGTTTTGAAAATACAATAATACCAATTATCAAAATCATAATGCCTAAAATTATTGCATTTAAAAGATGAGTCATTTGTGGTATTGATTTATAATATAAAATATCACGATATGCAACAATTATTGATGTCATTGGATTTAATAAAAACAAATTCTTATATTCTTCTGGTATCATATCTATCGAATACATTATAGGTGTTAAATACATCCATGCCATTGTTAAAATTCCTAATATATGTTCAAAATCTCTAAAATATACAGTTATTGCCGAACTAAACATAGCAACACCTAATGCTAATATATATTCAATTATAAAAATAATCGGTAAATATAAAATTGCATTTATATTCACACCTATACCCGAAATAAATACAACCCCAAAAATTATACTAAAACAAAACAACATGTTAACAAAGCAACTTGTTACATGAGCTATAGGTAAAACTTCTCTAGGAAAATAAATTTTCTTTACCATGTCTTTTTGATTAAGTATACAACTTGCCCCACCTGATATTGATGTAGAGAAAAATATCCATGGAATAAGAGCTACAAATAGAAATATATAATACTCTTCTATTCCAGCTCTCATAATAGTTGAAAATACAACTGTATAAATAGCAAGTTGTAATAAAGGATTAATAAATGTCCATAAAAATCCCAATACTGATCCCTTATATCTTCCCCTTAAATCTTTTTTTACTAAACTTATAATCATTTCTCTATAATCATATAACTCTTTTAATCCATTCAAAATATTTCCTCCATTTCGCAAAGAAATATGTAGCATATAAATGCTACATATTTCTCCAATAATCTAATGTATCTTTAAGTGTTTCTCTTATGTCTAACTCAGGTTGCCATCCAATATGAGATTTAATCTTAGAATTATCACATTCCACTATTGGTACATCTGATGGTCTTAATTTATCTTTATCTATTTCGACCTCTATATATTTTTTTGATAAACTTATTAAGATATCCAACAAATCTTGAATCTTAATAGCTTTTCCTGAACCAATATTATAAATTTCACCAATACGAGCTCTTTCCATAAGCATATTATATCCTCGTACAATATCTCTCACATCAGTAAAATCTCTATATGCCTCTAAATTTCCAACTTTCATTATACTTTGCTTTCCAAATTCTATATCAACTATTCTACTTGCAAAGTCTGAAACAACAAAATTTTTACACTGCATTGGTCCAATATGATTAAATGCTCTTACCATTATTATTTTCATTCCATATGCTTTAACATAAAGTTTTGCAACATTCTCCTGAGTCACCTTACTTATTGCATATGGACTACTTGGATTCAATTCATGTTCTTCATTTATTGGACAATTTTCTGGTTTTATAGGACCATACTGATCACTTGAACCTATTATAAGAACCTTAACATCTAAGTTTTCTTCTCTTATCGAATCCAGAAGATTAATTGTCCCATTAACATTAATATCAATAGTTAATGTTGGATTCTTCCAAGATAAACCTACAGCGCTTTGTCCTGCCAAATGATAAACTTGATCAGGTTTTATTTTTCTTATAGTTTCTGCAACTTCTTCCTTATCTAAAAGATTCATTTTGTATATTTTTACATCATCCATATGTATATCATCTTCAAGTACAGTTCCATATACTTCATATCCTTTTTCTATAAGATACTTTGATAAATATTTACCTACAAATCCATTTATTCCAGTTATAAGAGCCTTCATAATTAATATACCTTACCTTTATTAATTTAATACTGCTTCTTTTTCTTTTATTTGATTTATTTCAATTTCTTCTCTAACTTGCTTCATATCATTTTTTATCATTCTTTCAACTAATTGTTTAAATGATACTTCTCTTTCCCAACCTAATTTACTTTCTGCTTTACTAGGATCTCCTATTAATATATCAACTTCTGCTGGTCTGAAGAATTTAGGATTTATCCTTACTACTACGTTACCTGTAGAACTATCTATTCCAATTTCCTCAACACCTTGACCTTTCCATTCAATCTTTATATCAACACATTCAAATGCAATTTCAACAAATTCTCTTACTGTTCTTGTTTCATTTGTTGCTATTACATAATCATCAGCTTCATCCTGTTGTAACATCAGCCACATAGCTTTTACATAATCCTTTGAGTGTCCCCAGTCCCTTTTAGAATCCATATTTCCTAATTCTAAACACTCTTGTACACCTTGTTTTATTCTAGCTACTGCATCTGTTATCTTTCTAGTAACAAACTCTTTTCCTCTTCTTTCAGATTCATGATTAAAAAGAATTCCTGAACAAGCATACATATCATAACTTTCTCTGTAATTCTTAGTTATCCAATGACCATATAGCTTAGCCACCCCATAAGGACTTCTTGGATAAAAAGGTGTTGTTTCTTTTTGAGGTATTTCTTGAACTAAACCAAACATTTCACTTGTAGACGCTTGATAAAATCTTGCCTCTGGCTTAACTAATCTTATTGCTTCAAGCATATTAGTTACTCCTAATGCATCTATATCAGCTGTTGCAACCGGCTGTTCCCATGAAGTTCCAACAAATGATTGTGCTGCTAAATTATATACTTCATCAGCTTGTGAAACTCTCATTGCATTTACAAGTGAAACTAAATCAGTCATATCTCCATATATAAACTTAACATCATCCTTTATATGTTCAACATTTCCATAATCTACAACACTTTTTCTTCTAATAATGCCATAAACTTCGTATCCTTTTTCTAATAAAAGTTCTGCTAAATACGAACCATCCTGTCCATTTATTCCTGTAATCAATGCTCTTTTCATAAATTTATCTCTCCCACTATAAGTATTCATATCTGTTACAAATTTTAAGATTTTCTATTACTTTTTTAACTTCTTGGGTATTATTCTTATTAGTAATAAGTAATGCATCCTCCGTGTCCACAACTATTAAATCATCAATCCCAATTGTTGCAATTAATTTATCTTGAGCTTGAATAATTGAATTCTTTGAATTAATAGTTATAACATTACCTTTAATCACATTACCATCATCATTAGTTCTGTTTATTCTTTCTAATGAAAGCCAACTTCCAACATCATCCCAGCCAAAACTTCCTGGTATAGTATAAATATTACCTGATCTCTCCATTATACCATAATCAATTGATTCGCTTTGAAAATTTGAAAATTCTCTGTTTAAAATAACTTCTTCTTCTTCAGTTCCAATAGTTTCATATATCTTTTCTAAACCAATATACATTTTAGGCATTAGCATTTTAAAATTTTCTAATATAGTAGATGATTTCCATACAAACATACCACTATTCCAAAGATATCTTCCAGATGCTAAATACTCTTTAGCTGTATCTAGATTAGGTTTCTCAACAAATCGCTTCACTCTATAAACATTATTTCTCTTAATATCACTCTCATCACGCCCAAAGTTAATATATCCATAACCAGTTTCAGGATAGGATGGTGTTATTCCTATTGTAATAAGATTTTTATCATCCTTAGCTACTTCTATTGCTTCCTTTATTGTGTCAATATATATTTCATTGTATTTAATAAGATGATCTGAAGGAAGCACAACCATCACCGCATCTTCATATTTCTTTTTAATATGCATAGCAGCTAGTCCAATACAAGGAGCTGTATTTTTAGCTATAGGTTCTAATAATATGTTTTCTTCTGGTATACCGTCTATCTGTTCTAATACTAAATTTTTATAGTCCTTATTAGTTACTATGTATACATCATCTATGTTTACAATACTTTTTAACCTGTCTATAGTAAGCTGAATCATTGTCTTTCCATCATCTGTAAGACTCAAAAATTGTTTTGGTAAAGATTTTCTACTTCTAGGCCAAAATCTTTCACCTTTTCCGCCTGCCATTATTACTGCTGTTATTTTCACTTTTATACCTCCAGTTAACTTAAATAAATTCAAGATAACTCTTATAATCACTCTTTTCAATTAAATAATACAATATTTTATGAGTAGTGTCAAAATCTGATAACACTTAATTTTTTGATAATTTTACATATTTTGTTATGCTAATTATATATCTACTACGGTTAACTGTTATTCTTGAAAATATAAGTATTAAATGCTATTATACATTTAGTTATCTATAATAAAATACATCTTTATTATCTTCATATAGGTACTAATTTTCACAAAATATGATTTAAAGGAAGGCTATTTTGATGATTAAGGAAAATCAAAATTTATTAAATAAAATTAATACTATTACAGACCTCTTAATTTTATTCTTCTCGATGATAGCAGCTTACTTTATACGTTTTCATTTATTTGCATCTGATTTATACTATATAAAATTAGATTCATATATTAAATTTACCGCATTAATAATCCCTATATATATTATTATTAATGTATTTTTTAATCTCTATGATTCATTTAGAAGTACTGCTTTTAGTAAGGAATGTTCTAAAATAATTAATGCAAATACAATATTACTTACAATTCTATTATCATGTTTATTTGTCTTTAGGTTAGTCCATATATCTAGGTTAGTTCTTATAATTTTCTATTTTATTTGCACAAGTTTAACTATAATTAAAAGATTTATTTTAAGAACATTTCTATCATCACTTAGACAACAAGGTTTAAATTTAAAGCATGTTTTAATTGTAGGAGCAGGAAAAACTGCATCTGAATATTTAGATGTCATACAAAATAATAAAACTTATGGCTACAATTATGTTGGATATGTATCAAATGATTCTGGATTTTCTGGAGAAAAGTTAGGTGATTACAGTCAATTACTAGATATATTATTCGAATATAAATTTGATGAGGTAGTCTGTGCATTAGACTTAAAGGATGCAGAATATATAGAAAAGATAGTTTCTGACTGTGAAAAAAGCGGAACAAAAATATCTATAATTCCATTTTGCTACAAATACATACCTAGCCAACCTTATATAGATCAGATAGGAAATCTTCCTTTAATAAATATAAGAAGAATTCCTTTAGATAACATTGGTAATGCCTTTATGAAGCGAACTTTAGATATCTTAGGATCTTTATGTTTAATTTTATTAACAAGTCCTATTATGATTATTACAACTATTATAATAAAGTGTACCTCAAAAGGACCAATAATATTCAGACAAGAGCGTGTAGGATTAAATAAAAGCATATTTACAATGTATAAATTTAGATCCATGAAAGTAAATTCTAAAGAAACAACAGGCTGGAGCACAAATAATGATCCTAGAAAAACAAAATTTGGTTCATTTATACGTAAGTTTTCTATTGATGAATTACCTCAATTTTTCAATGTGTTAAAAGGCGATATGAGTCTAGTAGGCCCAAGACCTGAACTTCCTCACTTTGTTGATGAATTTAAAGATGAAGTTCCACTATATATGGTTAAACACCAAGTTAAACCTGGAATAACTGGACTTGCTCAAATAAATGGGTTTAGAGGTGACACTTCAATAAAGAAAAGAATTGAATTTGATATACATTATATAGAAAGTTGGAGTATTTTATTAGACATAGAAATTATTTTTAAAACTGCTTTTAAAGGCTTTAAAAATAACGAAAAACTTATTATTACCAATAAAGAAATCAGCCAAGATGAATCTATTAAAAGCTAGTCAATTTTAAAATTGATAGATAAACAATAAAAAGGACTTTTAAAAGTCCTTTTTATTGTTTATTAGATATAATGCTCATTACATAGTTATAAATTTCTTCTGCAATATTAATACACTCATCTGCTTCATAATCACTTACTATAAGAGGAGAATCAGCTGGATATATTGTTTCTATGTAGTATTGGTTAACAAATCCACAGTCTTTTATATACTTCTTAAAATTACCTTCGTGTCCTTGTGCCAATTTGCACAAATACAACAAACTATGACCACTAACTACTCCATCACCCTTTATTATTAAATACGCCTTAAGTATTTTTTCAATTGCCTGTTGGCAATGAAAAGCTACAACATCATTTCCACAGTCATGTTCTTTTAGTATTTTTGCCGATTTAATATCACGCTCTGATTTATCTATCCAGTCTCTATATCTTAATGTATCAACCATATATTTTTACTCCATTCTTAATTATTGAATATACAAAGGTATCTTTATCCTTTTTAAATTTTTCCCATTCGCTAATAGTGTACACTACAATATCATACGGTACATTGCAATCTATTTCTGTATAAATTTTAGTTATTAGATCTCTCTTATTATCCGTATCTTTAATTATACACAGATCAATATCACTATTGCTTCTAAAAGTACCTTTAGCTAAAGATCCAAACAGAACTATTTCTTTAGGATTAAATTTATTTACTATCTGATTTTTTATATTGTCTAATTCTATTCTAAATTGATCTGCATTCATATAAAAACTCCTAAAATTGATTTTTATTTTAATTATACCCCAATAAGTTGCTTCTTAAAAATAATACTGAATAAAATACAAAAATATTTTTAATACTAAAATAAAAAAATCTTGCAAAGGTTTTAACCTTGAATTGTCAATTGTCCATTATCAACTGTCAATTGTAAAATCCCCTTCACAATGCTATAATATTACATATTTGCGATGAAAGTTATTTAGTAAAAAATTTATTTATAGGATGTGTTCAAATGGAAAACTTAAAGAAATTCTGTAAAGAAAAATCAATAACATTTTTCTTTCCTATTGCACTTGTTCTGACAATCGTACCTTTAATTGTGCGTATGAGAATATCTGAACCTGATGAAGATACATTAAAATTATACGGTTCTAGTGCAAATTCAGATTTATTTACTCAAAATAAAGAAATCTGTTTAATCTTTCTATCTGCAATAATTTTGATTATTGCCATAACATGTTTCAAAAAATTCTACGAGAAAAAAGATAAATTAATCAATATAATGATAATTTGTTCTTTAATTTTTCTTGGTTTCACTTTCTTATCTACATTATTCTCAAAATATAAGCATGTTGCTTTTTGGGGAATATATGACAGATCAGAAGGTTTTATAACAATAGCATGTTATATTCTTTTATTCATATACTCAATTTATACTTTTAAAAAGACTGAAGAATTTAAGTTTATACTTATACCTATTCTTATTTTAGTTTATATCAATGGTTTCTTAGGTCTATTCCAATATTTTGGCTCTGACTTAATAAAAACAAGTTTAGGTGGATTAATTGCTATTCCTAGTTCTTATAATATTGATCCTAGTAAATTATCCCTTGCATATGAATCAGGTACTATTTATGGTACTCTATACCACTACAATTATGTAGGAAGCTTTACAGCCCTTGTATTACCTATTTTATTCGGTGCATGCGTTATAGAAGATGACATATTCTTAAAACTTCTTTCTATGGGTGGCTGTGTTACTGGTTTATGGCTTCTATTTGGTAGTACATCCCGTGCTGGTCTAATAGGATTTGGTGCAATAATTGTTTTTGCATGTATATTCTTTGGTAAGTTACTATTAAAGAAGAAAAAAGCAATTCTTATTACAATTGCATGTTTAGCAGTATTTACTGTAGGTTTAAACTTTGCAACAAGCGGAAAAATATTCAATAGAATACCTAGTTTAGTTGCTGATGGATTAAGTTTATTTAAAAGCAATACAGATTTTGATTACAGAGATCATATTCCTGTAAAAAATATAGAACATATAGATAATAATATTATGCTAACATTACCTACAGATACCTTAACAATATCTTTTGAAAACAATGATTATGTATTTAGAAATTCTAAAAATGAAGTTGTAGATTATAAATCAGAATTTAATTCAAAAATTAAAGCCTATGATTATACTACAACAGATGCTAATTTCTCTAATATTTCATTTAGATCTGGTAAGATAAAGTCAAAGACAAAAAATGACGGTCTTATGCTTATATTGAATGGAAGTTCTAGTGAATTCATGTTCATAACAAGAGATGATAATAGTATGCATTTAATAGATCCTAAAACATTAGAAGAAATTGATTTAGAGTTCCCTGAAACTATAGGATTTAACGGAAAAGAAAAACTAGCATCTGCAAGAGGATACATCTGGTCAAGATCACTTCCATTACTAAAAGATACCCTTATCTTAGGTTCTGGTCCTGATACTTTCTCATTTGATTTCCCTCAGCATGATTTGTTAGGTAAGCTTTACGCTTATGGAACTACTAATATGATTATAAGTAAGGCTCATAATCTATTCCTTCAGATTGGAATTAATAATGGTGTTGTTGCCTTGATTGCTTTTGTTATATTAATAATGGTTTATATTGTTGATAGCTTTAAGTTATACGCATTAAAAAATAAATATGATGAAAAACAAATTCTTGGATCAATTCTTGCCTTAAGTGTTATAGGTTACTTATTTACTGGTTTATTCAATGACTCAGTAATATGTGTTGCTCCTATATTCTGGATTATACTCGGAGTAGGTGCTGCAGTTAACTTTATAAATAAAAAAGCTCAAACTAAATAATATATTAAGAAACAGACTATGATAATTGATTATTATCATAGTCTGTTTTTTATAAAAATATCTCTTTCAAATTAAACTTTAATTCAGGAAATACAAAGCTTATATATTCATCAGTACTTTCCAATACTTTTGGGGTTCTATATGCACCATCTTTCAATACATATTGAGTTACCATACCGCTCTGCTCAACTATATTATATTCAAGTACACCAAATCTTTGATATATGTTAGCTTTTATAAAATAATCATGGTCCGAATACTCTGGTGATACAACTTCAAAAACTATCTTAGGTGCAGATATAAAACTCTCTCCCTTTTTATCTGCATCATCACACATTACAAATACATCTGGAAGAAACTTATATATTTCACTGTCATTTTTAAAGATAACCTCTATTTGTTCAGAATATGGAGTACACTTACTTCCTTTAAAAAAGTTATATAGCATAGAGCTTATGCCCATGACTATTCTGTTATGAGCCATTGAAGTTCTCGAGCTAAATAGGATTTGACCATTATAATATTCTGCTTTACCATCATAGTTTGACTGTATCTTTTCAAATTCATCTAATGATATAAATATATTATTTTGCACTTGCATGAAACTCACCACTTTCCTTATTTATACATATAAAATTCATTGTTTAACTAATTTATATTATATCCTAAATCTTTTCCTTATAAAACAAAAAGAGGATACTCATTATGAATATCCTCTAAAATTATTATTTAATCATAGCTCCGTCAGCACCTAACCTATAGCTGTCAACATAAACATTGCTTAGCATAACACCATATTCATTTAAGTAATACCATTTACCATTAGAATCTTTGTGCCATCCTGTTTTCATAGTTCCATTATCATTTAAATAGTACCAAGTACCTCTATCATTTACCCAGCCTGTTTGCATTATTCCAGCATCATTTAAATAATACCAGCTGCTTCCTTGAATTATCCAGCCTGTTTGCATTATTCCATATTCATTTAAATAGTACCAGTTAGCTCCATCTTTAAACCATTGATTTAAAAGTGGTTTTCCTAACGCATCATTATATTGCCATAAACCATATTCATTTTTAACCCATTGATTTACTTTTGCTGATGGAGTTACATTCGTATTATTGTTGTTATTATTCGAGCTATTGTTATTTGAACTATTATTGTTATTATTTTGGCTTGAATCAGTAGTAGTTCCAGCCTTCTTTATATTAAGATTATATATTCTTTCTTCATAATCATCTTCGTCATCATCATAATCATTATAAACTTTAATTTCTATAGTAGTAGTTCCAGTTGAGTTTAAAGCAACTCTCTTTCTGTAATTACTATCAGCCTTGCTTCCGTTTATTTTAACTAAATCATCATTATCTTCTGGTTCAGCCTTTACAATAATATCTTCAAGATCTTTATCTACAGTTACATCATATGAAGTTATTCTCTTATCAAAAGTTACTGGAACATCTCCATCATTTAATACTAATTTCTTTACATAAATTTCATCTTGTTTAGTATCTATTTCACCTGTAGCTGTATTAGAGCTTGGCTTAGTTCCTCTGTATATGTTTAATGTGTATGTTCTTTGAGGCTCATCATCATCATCTTCATCCTCAATATAGATTTCAACTACATTTTTACCTGTTTTTAAATCTACTTCAGTTCTCCACTTACAGTCTTCATCAACTTCTTCGCCACCGATTTCTACTTTGTAATCTTCGTCTTCTGGCTTTGCTTGAATTTTTATTGAGTCAACATCTTTATCAACAACAACATCAAATTCTGCTTTTTTTCTTGAAAAATCAATGCTTCCAGCACTTAAATTGATTGAATCTAAATATATATCATCGTTATCTTCATCATCATCGCTTGATACTGTTTTTCTATAAATTTTTAATGTATATGTTCTTTCTTTGGTCCCATCAGCATTAGTAATAGTAACCTCATATTCATTTGCTGTACTACCTTTTTCATCTAAGTCAACTTTAATTTTGCAAGTGCTACTTGAATCATCATCGCCTTCTTTATCATTGATACCATCTCCACTAATTTCTATAGTATCACTACTCTTATCCTTCTTTATTGTAATAGTTGCACTTTCCTGATTCTTTGGAACATATATGCTATATTTAGTTTTGCTATCGCTTAGTTTGATAGTTCCAGCACCTGAAACTCTTAAAGAATCAAAGTAAATTTTATTACTTGTAGCTGCATTAGCTTCTTGTGCACCTAATATATTTATTGAACTTGCTGGTTCAATTGTTGCTAAAGCACTTAATGTAAGAGCCATAGCAACTGTACGTTTAATATTTTTATTCATATTTCTTCCCCCTATTTCATTATAGTTATAATATTACCATATATAACTATTTAAGTAAATTGAACTCTTATTTCATTACTCATTATATAATACAAAGTTATATTCAGTTTTAGGTACTTAATAGGTGACTGTCACCTACCGAGTTATGCATTTATATGTCGAAATGCCATTGATTTTTTATAAAAAAATACCTTATAAGTGGACTATAGCTAGTCCACCATATAAGGTATTTATATATATTAGAGTAATTCTAACTTATTAGATTTAATTATCTAATCCAAGCTCCGTTAGCTCCTAATTTGTAACCATCAACAGTTGTGTTAGCAGCCATTGATCCGTTAGCATTTAAGAAGTACCAAGTTCCGTTATCATTTAACCAACCAGTCTTCATAGCTCCGTTAGCTTGTAAGTAGTACCAAGTTGATCCATCTAATAACCAACCAGTTTGCATAGCTCCTGAAGCATTGCAGTAGTACCAAGTTCCGTTGTCGTTAACCCAACCAGTTTGCATGATTCCGTTAGCGTTTAAGTAGTACCAAGCACCAGCTTGTACCCAACCAGTAGCCTTAGCTCCGTTGTTGTAGTAAGACCAAGTTCCATCAGCATTCTTATCCCATCCTGATTTAACTACTTCTTCAGTCTTATCGTCTTCTTTTCCAGCTTCTTCATCTGTTACAGCTTTTCCTTCGTTAACAGTAGTGTATACATCTTCACCTTCAGCCCAAGCTATTAAGTTCTTTTCGTTGTAAACATCAAGAACGTTTAATGATCTGTCACAAGTATATACTTCTTTAAATGCAGAACCATCAAATTTGTAGATAGCTCCTTTATCTAATGCCCAAGTGTTTCCATCAGCATCGATTGAAACAGCTGCTCCTGCATCTGTAGCACTTACTATATCTTGATCTTCATCAGAATCAACTATAGCAACATATGTGTCAACATTTTTAACTGTATTTGAAGGTTCATCTTTACCTGCAGTATTTTTTGTATCAAGCTTAGTCTTCTTTAATTTAACTGTATAAACTTTAACACTATTTTTATCTTCATTAACAGTTGTTATTAATAAGTTACCGTTTTTAACTTGGTATCCATTTTCTATAACAGTGTAGTCACCATCTTCTGATTTTACATTTTGATTTAATAAGTTAGCAGCATCTGTAACATCACTATCATTGTATATAGCTGTATCTAATTGATATGAAGTAACACTTTTTGGAAGGTAAGCTCCATCTTTCTTATCTCCTTGAGATTTAGAAATCTTTTGTAAGAAGTATTGAGCTTCACCTGTAGTTACAACATCGTCTCCATCTTTAACTATTTTAGTTTCAGTTGGTACTACTTTAGCTACTGCATAGATATAATCTGAATCTTGAGCTATTGCTGTAAGTTCTTCTAAGCTTAATTCCATTTTGTAAGAATTCTTATCTTTTCCTGTGAAATCAACTTCATCATTAAATTCGCTTACTTTAACTGTTGTTTCTTTTGCAGCTGAGTATACATACATATTAGCTGTTTGTGAAGCATCAACGTATTTAGCTGATTCATTAGTGAATCCGTATAATTTACCTTCATTGTATTCAGCTCCAGCACCTGTAGTAGCAGTATACTTGTACCAGATATCAGCGAAGCTTCCTTCATTGATTCTATCTAATGTTATTTTATCTGACTCAGTTTTTCCGTATCTATCAGTCTTCTTTAAAGAAGTGTTTAACTTAGTTCTAGTGTTAATTTCTTTGTCTTCTACTGATTCATCATCTAAGATTTTACCATTTGATAAATCAACTAAGAAATCTTCACCATCTTTAATTAAAGCATATTTGCTTCCATATTTAGCTAATTCATCGTAGCTGTAATCTTCATCTTCATCAACCATTTTATCTTTTCCATTGTTGAAGTATAAACCAGCATCATCATCATCAGTTCTGTATCCATCATAAACGTAAGCACCATCGAAAGCTATTGCTTTTGTGATAGTCCCTTCTTTAGTTCCTAATCTTTCAGCAGCAGTTGCAGGTACTATTGAAGTAACAGCAGCAGCAGCTACTAATAAAGCTGTTAATTTACTTGTTCTATTAAACATTTTATTTCCTCCTAAGTAATATAAATTCAGATAAATTGTAACATCAATTTTATTTCATGTAAAGTAATATGTTTCATAATATTGAATGTTATGACAATATTTTTGCCTATATTATACTGAATTCTATATTTTAATCTAATAATATTATTCAAATTTAATTCTTTAACAATAACCATTTTTGTTATCGCAATATATAATACATTTTTACATTTTATTTTGGGGACCTTTTTTAAAATTTATTTTT
>ULRM01007709.1_pt1 | contig 16527 bp, 13 predicted proteins | sample 1955551 | NCBI WGS metagenome assembly ULRM01 (sample SAMEA4835686, study PRJEB28245) | human gut metagenome | biome: gut microbiome; material: fecal sample | place: Denmark | collected 2008
TGTTCAGATGCCCATGTCATTTCTCCACTTTGTTCCATGAACTTTTCTGGTCCTACTCCACACACTGGACACTTTTCTGGTGCTTTTTCTCCTTCATAAACATATCCACACACTGTACACACAAATTTTTTCATAATAAAACTCCTCCTACATTTATCTATATCATTTTTTATATCAAATCTTCTTTTACTTTTAGTAATGTTTTTCTTTTGTTTTTATCTCTTCTATGTTTATTATTATATAATAATAATTATCCATTGTAAAGAGTTTTTTTACAATAAATGTTTTTATTTTTATATTTATATGAAACATATGTAATTTTTAGTTTTCTTTTCGTTAATATATGAATATATTTTATCTTAAATCTTATTTTTTATTTTATATTGATTTTTTTATTTAATAGAACTATAATATTGGAAAATAGTAAAATATAGGGAGGATTTATTTATGTCAGAAGAAAATAAAAAATGTAATTGTAATAATGAACCTGAAGTTACTTATCAACCAGAAAAGAAAATTGATACTTCAAAGGAATGTGATCCAAACAGTCCTGATTACCCTTGGGTATCATGTGGAATTGATAAAGATAAAAAGAAAGAAAAATAATAATTTATTAAACTCAAAAATATTTTAGTAACATATAATGAATGAACTGTCCAGACATATATTTAGGATAGTTCATTCATTTATTTTTTTTGTGAAATTCGAACTACTTTAAGCAAAATATCATCATCTTTTTTATTTCAATTCTAAGATAATTATTGTTTTAATTTTTATTAGCAAATATACAATTTTATGCTAAATTTTTCATTGTTTTTTAAACAAAAACAAATGTTTTGTAAGTTTTTGTTGATAAATCCTTAATGAAATGCTAATATAAGTTATACATTAATTAAATTTTAATTTCTTAATTTATGAAATTAGAATTGATTTGAGGAGAGTTTGTTATGAAAAAGAATACTAAAGACGTTTTAATAATAGGTTTTGCTCTATTTGCTATGTTTTTTGGTGCTGGTAATTTAATATTTCCACCATTTCTAGGGCATGCAGTAGGGTCTCAATTTCTTATAGCTAGTATAGGATTTATTTGTACAGGTGTCGGTCTTCCACTTCTAGCTATAATTGCTGTTACAAAAGGTGATGGAACATTTGAAACAATGGCATCTAAAATAAGTCCTAAATTTGCTATTTTATTTGCTACATTGTTATTTATTGCTATAGGTCCAATGCTTGCAATACCTAGAACTGCTGCAACAACTTATGAATTAGCTGTTCAGCCTAATTTACCTGGTATAAGCCCTCTTGTTTGGATGTTTATCTATTTTGCTATAAATCTTGTATTCGTGTTAAGAAAGTCAGCTATCATCGATTCAATAGGTACTTATTTAACACCACTACTACTATTAATTCTTGCAATAATAATAATTAAAGGTGTTCTGTTTCCTATAGGTGACATTATATCTACTGGTGCTACTGGTGTACTTGCTACATCACTTACTGAAGGATATCAAACTATGGATGCACTAGGTGGTTTATTATTTGCTACCATGATTTCAGCAAGTATAATCGCTAAAGGATACTCAAAAGAAGAAGTTATTCCAATGACATTAAAGTCAGGCTTTATTGCTACTTTAGGTTTAGCATTTGTTTATGGAGGATTAATGTTCCTTGGTGCTCAAACTACAAGCACTTTCACTGGTGAACTAACAAAATCAAATGTATTATTATTTATTTCAGGAAGTGTTCTTGGTAATATTGGTTCAATAATTATAGGATTAGCAATGGCTCTTGCATGTTTAAGTACATCAATAGGATTACTTTCAGCTGGTGCTTCATTCTTTGAAAAACTATCTAAAGGTAAATTATCTTATAATTTAAATGCAATAGTAATATCATTAATCAGCATAGTTATTGGTTCATTAGGAGTTGATAAGATCGTCACTATCTCTGGACCAATCTTAAATGTATTATATCCTGTTGCTATTACATTAATCTTTACAACATTATTTGATAAATACATAACTAATATTAAAGCAGTAAGACTTGGAGTTTATACTTCATTAGTGTTCGGTATTTTAAGTATAATCCCAAGTATAGATTTATCATTTATACCACTTGGAAGTGCTGGATTCGCATGGTTCCTTCCAACTGTAGCTGCTATAATAATCGGATATATACTATTCCCTAAGAAAAAAGATCCTATTGGTTCTTCAATCTTAGAATAGAAAAAACAAAAAAGCCAGTCGTTTTCGACTGGCTTTCATTTTTACTAAGTTTATTTATTTCTAAATTCAATTCTTCCTTGGAATTGTTCTTCCATATCTGTTGTTTTAAATTCTGTAAATGGGAATTGTACTGGCATTCCTGTCTTTCTTGACTTATATGCTGCTAATATTATTGACATTGCTTTCTTACCTTCTTCACCACTTACTAAAGGTTCTCTGTCGTTATTTATAGCATCTATTAGGTCCTTAAATAATGGTGTATGACCTTGACCATAAACATTATCTATCTTAACATTAACTTCTTTCTTGATAGCTTCTTCATCATCACCATCAAATCTCCAAGTTTCAAGTTCATTGTTAGCAAGACCACCTATAGCTACTGCTCCATTTTGCCCAAAAATGCTTAAAGTTTCTTCTAAGTTCTTTGGATAAACACATGCTGATCCTTCAACTATTCCAATTGCACCGTTTTTAAATCTTATAATTATAGCACCAAAGTCTTCAGCTTCAATGTCTCTAAGGAAAGTATCACATTCTGCATATACTCTTTCGATTTCTCCACCCATCATCCATTGAAGTAAATCTATATTATGAATACATTGATTCATTAATGTACCACCATCTAATGCCCAAGTACCTCTCCAAGGCGCTTGATCGTAGTATCCCATATTTCTATTCCAAAGGATTCTTGCAGTACCGTTTACTAACTTACCAAACTTTCCATCTTCCATAGCATCTCTTAACTTTTGTACTGGCTTATTGAATCTATTTTGATGACATACGCAAAGCTTAACATTATTTTCTTTTGCAACTTTAATCATTTCATTTGCATCATCAATAGACATTGCCATTGGTTTTTCTATTAACGCACTTGCACCTTTTTTCATAGAATAAATTGCAATTTCTGCATGATATCCACTTTCTGTTGCAATTGTAACAACATCTATGTCTTCCTTATCAAGCATTTCTTTATAATCAGTGTATGCATGAACACAATCTGCATTACATCCAGACTTTTCTATGTACTCATCTCTCTTTGCTTCTGCTTTTTCTAAAACTACATCACAAGTAGCTACAAGTTCTGCTTCTTCTCTATTATTTACTAAAGCCTCAACATGCTTATAAGAAATTCTTCCACAACCAATTATGGCAAACTTTAATTTTTTCATATGCTCTCTACCTTCTTCTTTAATATTATTAGTGATTAAATATATATTGCAGCCGTAAGCCTACATATGATATAAAAACTTTTTCAGTATAGCTTTTAAAATTAATTGTCCATTATCAAATGTCAATTGCAATATATTCTTTATAAAATTATACACATTTTTTAATCTTAAAACAATTTTATCCACAACTTAATGTAATATTCTGTTATTAATCTTATTAATCAAGTCTAAAAAACATCATGATGTCTCTTTCCTAAAGTGTTAACTATGAATTGTTAACTAAATGCATTTAAATATAGTGCTGAATATTATATATATATCTAAAAACACATTACTTTTTCTTATATACTCTAAATTTAAAGCTAATTTATCAGGCATTATTGTATTAATATAAAATTCATCTGGATTTTCTGCCTGACCAAGAAGCTCATTTTCATCTCTATATCTTATAGAGGCTAAATCTGTTATACCTGGCTTTACATCTAAAACTTTTCTTTGTTCTTCATTATACATATTAACGTACCTTGGCACTTCTGGTCTTGGTCCAACAAGACTCATATCACCTTTAAAAACGTTAATTAACTGTGGAAGTTCATCAATTTTATATTTTCTTAAGAAAGCTCCAATTTTAGTTATTCTGCTATCATTTCCAACAGTAATCTGTCTTCCAAGTTTTTCTGCATCAACTACCATTGTTCTAAACTTTAGAATTTCAAATTCTTTTCCCTTTTCACCGACTCTTATCTGTTTAAAAAATACAGGACCATCTGATCCACTTTTTATCCTTATAGCAACAAAAAGTAAAAATGGACTTAAAACTATTAGACCTAAACCTGAACAAACAATGTCAAATATCCTTTTAATAAATTTATTTAAAGTATTCATTTCTCTACTCCTAATTATTTCTTTAAGGCATTTAAGAACTTATCTGCCAATCCTTCATACATATGATTATCTAATACATATTTTTTACCATTTCCGCCTATTTTAATCTTTTCTTCTTCACTTAGATTTTTAATCTTCATTACAGCTTCAACAACAGCCTCTGGATTTTCTGCTGGTACACTTATACCACAGTTACTATCCTTAACAGGGTCATTTGAAGCTTCAACTGCATATATTACTGGAAGTGATGCCATCATATAATCAAAAAGCTTGTTAGGACTTACTCCATAGTTAAATAAATTCTGTTTCTTTAAACCTATATAACCTATATCTAGAAGCTCTAATACATTATCCATATTATCCTTTAATACTGGATCTAAGAATTCAATATTTGTTACATTATTAGCTTTAGCATATTCCATAAGTTGATTTTTAACATTACCCTTACCAACTAATACATACTTAACTTTTTCATCAGTTGTTTTCTTAGCAGCATCAATCATAGTATCAAGAACATTTGCTGGTGAATGATTTCCTGTGTATCCAACTAAGAAATATCCTTGTTCTTTTAATTCCTGTAATCTTTCAATTGTTTTTTCCATTGGTGCTTCATTTTTTTCACCTGTAAGAATTCCATTTGGAACATAAACAAACTTATCTGTTGAGAAACCTCTTTCTCTTATATGTTTATCTGCATTTGGTAAAATCGAAACAATTACATCAGAATTCTTAAATGCAAAATCTTCTGCTCTTTGAAGTATTACTATTGCTGGATTCTTTTCTGAGAACCCCCCAATTTCCATAGGGCTTAATGGCCACAAGTCATGTATTTCAAAGCATAATTTTGCATTGCATCTCTTTGCAATTCTATGTGCTGGATAAATATCTAATGGATATGTAGATGAAGCAATTACTGCATCTGGCTTATATTTATCTGCAAGCATCTTATAATTCGTTCTAAGCTTCCACATAAATGTAGAAATATTCTTAATTCTACCTACACCATTACCTTGATATTGTGGTGTTTTAACCCATACATATGTTATTCCATCTATAACTTCTTCCTGAAAGTCTTTTTCTATTACTGGATTATTTTTTCTTAAGTGAGAAAAATTAGCTCCAAGTATAGTTACATTGTGACCTTTGTTCTTCCACTCTCTAGCCATGTAAAATGGTCTAAACTCCATACCGTGGTAGTCTGAACCTGCATAATGATTAATAAGTAAGATATTCATTGAAAAATTCTCCTTTAATAAAACAATTGGTTTATCAATTGTATAAATTGCCTATTTATAGTATTAATAGTATTCCCATTATAAATACATATTAACTTGATTTTTAACTTATTAATTATATCATAGTCTTTTGGCAAAATCTATCTTCTGTTATTGGATAGTTACTGCTTTTTAGCATATTTGAAATTGAGTAATAAAATACAAAAAAGACAAAAGTTATTTAAAGTTTAATAACCTTTGTCTTTACTTAAAATTCTATAAATTATAAATATCTAAATCTTAAACTTTTTAATTGTCTCATTAAGATTTTCAATAAGTTCATCTAATTTACTTGTTGTTTCTGCAATTTGCTGCATAGATGCACTCTGCTCTTCATTTGCTGCTGTTACTTCTTCTGTTGCAGATGAATTCTCTTCTGTCACTCCAGCAACTTCCTTTATAGAATTAGATGTTGTATGTGCCTTTTCTTCCATTATGTTTGAAGCATGAAAAACTTCTAATACAACACTTTCAATTTCTTTAAATGTCTTTTCTATTTCAGTAAAGTTTTCACTTACAGATTTTGTAGTTTCAACTCCATTTGCCACCTCTGCTGCACCAAACTTCATTTGCTTATCAATAACCTGTACTTGTTGTTGAATTCCTCTTATAATATTTTCAATTTTTTTAGCAGCTTCATTTGACTGTTTTGCAAGCTCTCCAACTTGACTTGCAACTACTGCAAACCCCTTTCCTTGTTCTCCTGCTCTTGCAGCTTCTATAGAAGCATTTAAAGCTAAAAGATTGGTCTGTTCTGCTATTTCACTTATAACATTAACTATTTGTCCAATTTCATTAGATTTCTCTAATAAATTTAATGTCTGTTCTATACTTTCATTATTTATTTTTTCAATTGATTTAATATTTTCTACTGCATTTTGTACTCTTTCGGTACCAATAGTACTCATCTTAATTGAATCATTAACAATTTCATTCATATAGTTGCACTTATCAACAACACTCTTAATTTCATCTACAAGTTCACCAGTAATTTCCGAAGCTTTATCTGCATTTTCAGCTTGATTTATAGCTCCCCTTGAGATTTGTTCCATACTTTTAGTAATTTCTTCACTTCCAAGGAGCGACTGCTTTATTGCTTCATTTACATCATCAGCTAGTTTATTAACCTCATTAGCCGAAGTACTTATATCAACTACCATATTTCTAAGCTCATAAGATGTATTTTTTAAAGTATCAGCTACTTGTCCAATCTCATCACTTCTATTAATATTTAATTCACAAGTTAAATTTCCTTGTGCTATTTCACTTGAAAAATCACATAACTTTCGTAAAGGCTTTGAAAACTTATTAGCCATAAATATAATTATTCCTGCTATAATAATTATTATGATTACTGAAACCATAGCAAGTGTAGTAACTAAACTTCTGCCTTCTGCAAACAATTCCCTTTCTGAAATAACACTTGCAACACGCCAATTAGTTAATGGTATTTTCTTATAGAAAGCAATTGATTTATTATCTCCTACACCAAACTTAAAATCACCGGAATCACTTTTTAGCATTTCTTTTCCTAAGTTAACCATATCAGAATCATCTAACTCAGTTATCTTTGACTTCATAATAAGTGATTCATCAGGATGTGTTATTATTGTTCCATCGTCTGAAATAAGTATGCTATATCCATTTTCTCCAAATTTAAATCCATTAATTTTTTCTTGAATACGAGAAATATTAACAGCTGATATCATATCTCCGATTATATTATCTGAATCATCCTTAACTGCTGCACCAATTACAATTAAAGTTTTTCCACTTCCCTTTGATATTACTGGATTGGATATATTATATGAACGTCCTGTCATTAAATCCTTATACCATTGTTTTTCTGATACATCACCATTAACAGTTTTTCCATTTGCATACTGAGCTCTTGATATTCCATCATTATTAAAATTTATAACAGCTGCATTGTCATATTCCCCTGGATAATCCTTTTCCAAATTCAATATTCTATTTTTATTAAATTCATCCACTGCTTCTATATTTGAACTAATTAATTTAGCAGTAGGTGTATTTGCTGTACTTCTTACTTCTAATAACTTTCCATCAATCCATTCATTTATAATGTCAGACATATTATTTACATTTTCAGTCATTCTTTTTATTGTACTGTTTTCAATGCTCTCATTGAACTTATATACAGTATAAAAACTCAAAATTCCCATGCCTATTATTACTATAGGTAATATACCCGATAATAGTTTTAATTTAAATGAACTCCTCTTTAATTTTTCCATCTCAATTTACTCCTTATACTTTAACTTTGTTAATATGTTTATACCATTATTATCTTTATTGTATCATTTCTACTTATTTTTTCAAATATATACATTTTTCATTTTATTACTATTTTAATCAATAATATTCTCCTTAATTATTACTATTACCCATATTTTCTTTATATTTAAATCTTATATTTATTAAATTCAACAAATTATAAATTTTAATTTTATATAGTAAAAATAGATGTTTAGTACTCGCAACATTGTATGTTAGTTATTATATATGATAAAATAACATTAGAATTATTTCATATATAATTAAGGAGGAAATCTCTATGAAAATTTTAACTGTTATAGGTGCAAGACCACAGTTTATTAAAGCTGCAACAGTATCCAACAAAATAAGAAGAAACGGCAACACTGAAATATTAGTACATACAGGTCAACATTACGACAACAATATGTCTGACATCTTCTTTGAAGAATTAGGAATTCCAAAGCCAGACTATAATTTAAGCATTGGTTCGTCAAATCACGGTCATCAGACTGGAAGCATGCTTATGGCTCTTGAAGATATATATTTAAAAGAAAAACCCGATATGGTTTTAGTTTACGGAGACACAAACTCCACTCTTGCAGGTTCTCTTTGTGCAAGTAAATTGCTAATTCCTGTTGCTCATGTAGAAGCAGGTCTTAGAAGTTTTAACAAAGCAATGCCAGAAGAGCAAAACAGAATATTAACAGATCATATTTCTGAACTTCTTTTTACTCCTACACTTACAGCTGTAAATAACTTAAAAGCTGAAAATGTGACAAAAGGAGTACATAATGTAGGTGATGTTATGTATGATGCTGTTAACTTATTTAAAGAAAGAGCAAAAGAAGTTTCTACTATAACTAGAGATTTAGATTTAGCTCCAGAAAGCTACATTCTTTCTACAATTCATCGTGCTGAAAATACAGATAGCATCGAAAGACTAACATCTATTATTAAAGCTTTAAGTGAGTGTGGAAAGAAAATAATCCTTCCTCTTCATCCAAGAACTAAGAAGTTCATCTCTGAGTATGACCTACATGTTGGAGATAATATTAAGATTATAGATCCAGTAGGATATTTAGAAATGCTTGCATTACAAGAAAACTCAGCTAAAATCGTAACTGATAGCGGTGGAGTTCAAAAAGAAGCTTACTTCTTAAATAAACCTTGTATAACTATGAGAGATGAAACAGAATGGGTTGAAACTGTTAATAATGGTTGGAATGTTATTGTTGGAAGTGACTCTAACAAAATCAAAGATGCAATTGAAAACTTTAATCCAACTGGTACTCCTGCATCTGCTTTTGGTAACGGAGATACTTCATCTTTAATTACAAATATAATTGAAGATTACTTAAAATAAAATTGAGAAGATAGTAGATAATTATTCTATCTACTATCCTCTTACATATCAACCTAACATAAAGCATAAAAAATTTTCTATTATAAAATATTTATTCGATTTATTTCATATTAATGCACTACTTATTAAAGTAAGTTTTGTATCAATATCACTTTGAATTTCCATTCTACTTCAGGCTCATTTATTACTTAAATAGGTCTACAACAACATCTCTAGATAATTATTCGTATCTTCTGCTACTTCCCATATTAGACACATTAATTCAAATTAACTATTATTTTAATCAGTTCTAATTAATGAATCCATTATTTTATACTAATACTAACATGTTAAAGTTAAATATAACTATCTAAGTTAAAAACCTGTCTCATATACTTAACCTATAAGATGTACCATCATAATTATGGTTAAATAAAGAGACTTTAAAAAATTTATTTTACTAATTATATTAAATGATTGAAAGGAGAAAACATGGATTTTATACATAAAACTCAAAAAATTTTGATTGCTGATGATGATGCGGAAATTCTAGAGATTCTTTCCATTTTACTAAGTGGAGATGGATATGATATTACAACCGCATCTAATGGTGATGAAGTTGTATCACTAGCAGATGAAAGTTTTTCTCTCATTGTTCTTGATGTTAATATGCCTAAACTTTCAGGATTTCTTGCCTGTTCCGAAATAAGAAAAAAAACTATGGCACCAATTTTGTTCCTTACTGCTAGAACACAAGAGTCAGACAAGGCTATAGGTTTTTCTGCTGGTGGAGACGACTATCTTTCCAAGCCATTTTCTAACGCTGAATTTTTAATGAGAGTAAAAGCATTGATACGAAGATACTCTCAATATGGCAGCATACCTACACAACAATCAAATCCCATATTACTTGTTTCAGACATGGTAATAAATACAGATGAAAAAACTGTTTCAGTTGATGGTGTTTTAATTCCTCTAACTTCAACAGAATATGATATTCTTGAGTTATTGGCACTGAATAGAAAAAAAATATTTTCTATGGAAAATATATATAGTAGTATTTGGAATGATTCTTATATAGGAGCTTCTGACAATGCAATCATGGTTCACATTAAAAATTTGAGAAAAAAAATAGAGAAAAATCCTAAAGAGCCTAAATATATTAAGACAGCTTGGGGAAGGGGATATTATATTGGTTAAACATAAAAAAGCGTCAAAACTGTTGCTATTGTTAGGGAAGTATTTTGGCTTTTCTATACTATGCGGTTGGGTTTGCATATTGTTTTTTTTATGGACTGCCAGAGTTATTTCAAACAATTATGCACTGAAAACAGGAATGGACATTACAATCCAAACAGAATATTTGCTTAATGTAATGTGCATTTTTGTTGGGATATTTATTACTATTTTTGTACTTATTCTATTATTACAAAAAAAATTTTCTTACATAATACAAATCAGTAGCATTGTAGAGGAAATGGAATCAGGAAACCTATTTCAAAGAATTCCCATTGAAGGCGAAGATGAGCTTAGTGACCTTGCTCTTAGTATAAACCATTTAGCGGAAGCTATGTCTTATAATCTAAATCGTTCCGAACAAATAACTCAAGAACGATTTGAGACTATTGCTGTGCTTTCCCATGATTTACGTACTCCACTAACCTCTGTAATGAGCTACCTTCAATTTATTAGAGATGGACAATACTCCAATGAAGATCAATTACATCTATATGCAGAAAGAGCCTATGACAAGGCAAATAGAATTAAAGAAATGTCAGATAGCCTTTTTAATAGTTGCGTTTTTGATGAAAATAAAACAGGCATGCTAGAAAAAGTTGATGGGACAATTTTCTTTAGAAATGCTCTGTCAGATGCTAAGAGCTTTCTTGAAGATCATGGATTTAAAGTTAGTATAGTATCACTTTTGGACAATTACGTATTCTATTTATTGATTGATCATAGAAAAATGTCACGTTTGTTTGAAAATATTATTTCTAATATTCAAAAATATGCAGACCATCAGTATCCTGTAGAGTTCAAAATTCAGCTGAAGGCACAGAAAGTTATTTTTTATCAAACAAATAAAATCATTGAAAAAAATAAAAAGTTTATCGAAAGTCACCTGATTGGCTTAAAAAGTGTTGAAAAATCAATCTGTGAGATTGGTGGTTCACTTTCTATTTTGGAAAAAGATGATTTTTTCACTTTGGAAATTCAATTACCTATTTGCTGATGTACAGAATTCTTTAGATTTTTATAAATAAAAAGTACAGATTTTAAGATTATTATATTTATATGATAAAGATACATTATATGAATTGTTGTATTAAAGGAGGATATGAATATGGCATTAGGTTTTTTATTTTTGTTATTTGTAGGAATGAGTATTTTAGCAATTGTCGGTATAGTTCTGTTGTTTGTCGTTAAGAAAAATAATACAAGCGATGTACTATTGGTTTTAATGACTGCTTATAGTATGTCAATTGCATATTTGAACGCTACTGCACAACCTACCAATTTCGTAGGCACCCAAATACTAGCATGGGTTGTAGGTCTTATTGCTGTAATTGGTACAGGAATAAGGTTCTTCACAAAAAAACAGCTTCTAATTAGTAAAATACTCGTTACTGGATCTGTTATTCTAGGAATATATTTTCTTTATTTTGGATAAGTATTTTAAATGCAAGTTCTCCCGTGAGACTATGCTTCAAAGTTAATTGTATTAATACAAAAAAGAGATTTCAATAATTATTTTATTATCGAAATCTCTTTTCTTTATTTAAATATTCCCTTGGAAATAATAATTACACAAGTTTATATTCTTTCATATCTGAAGTTCTTCTGTATTCATTATCGCTGTTTCTATAAACTTGAATACAACTTACAGAAAGTCCAATCATAATCCAGTAAGAGAATACATATGTTATCGAACTAGGTCCAAAGCTTGCAGGTGCAAATGCAATTAATGCTGCTACCATTGCAAAACACATTGTGCTTCTTTTCTTGATTGCTAAAATAAAATTATATCCTAGTAAGTATAAATAGTATATTCCAAATAGTACAACTCCAGGTATTCCGAAATCACCTAAAATTTCAATTGGATAACAGTGAGGACTATATATACTTCCTGTATTACCCTGATCCTTTATATATTGTTCTACATTACCAACACCAAAACCTTGGTATCTCTTTTCACTTATTACTCCACCTAATACATCTTTAATTATCGCCATTCTATTAAGTGTTGAGTATTCACCTGTTTCTTCTCCTGCAACCATGCTTTCAAGAGAATGAAGTTTTCCTGTAAGTGTTGTTGTATGTTGAATTTGTTCACCTTCAACTGGTTTTATATTCATCATACCAGGAGCATAATAGAATGCTAAAGCCATTCCTAATGCAATAATTACTGGATAAACCATTTGTTTTATTCCAAGATTTCGCATGTTAAACAATGAATATACTGCAAAGATTCCAACTGAGAACAAGAATGCTACATATCCAGTTCTTGAAGTTGTTATTACCACTAGTGCAAATGCAATCACTGAAACTAAGCTAAACCATACTTTTGCTATTACACTTTCAAACTTATACACAGCAAAAAGGCATATTGGTATAAGTATAGCAAGTGTTGCATTAAGATTGTTTGTATTATAAGAAAATACTATTGGTCTTGCTTGAATTGTATTAATCTGCCATTGTGGAAGACTGCTTAAAAATCCATCAATGTAGTGTCTTACAGGAAGTTGTTTTCCTAAAAGCACTTCTATTAATCCTATTACAACAATAAGTGAAACTAAATATAATAATAATCTTATAGTCGTATTTAGTCTTTCTTTATTTATGTTATAAGCCATTAAGCAACCTATAAATGCAAACATCATTAAATATATCGCAATATATTTAATTGATAATTTTCTATTTATAGCCCATAAAACACTTGCACACATATATACAAACCATACCATATACAAACCTAAAACTTTTTTATCAAGCTTTAGGAACACTTCTTTATTTGTAAACAACTTATACAATGACATAAGTGTAAATATGCCTAAAATAATATGGAACATATAAACAGACTGTATTCCTGGTACATATAAAACATAATCATATATTACAGATACTAAAAGTGTTGTATAAAGCACACTATATATATCTCTATCTCTCGCAATAAATACTGCTCCTACTAAAGTAGCTATATACATTGCACTTATAAGGTAACTTCCATTCATTACTCCCATAATACAAGCAATAATAATAACTAATCCTAAAGCTATATTTCTGTATTTCTCTTCTCTAGACATAATTACTCCTTATCTGCATTTTCAGCAGCAACTTCATCCACATTTTTATAATGATAAGTTGGAACTATCATCTGCATCACATGTTTAATTTCATCAATATCATTTAACTCTAACAGTTTACGTAACTGTTCAAGCTTAATAGTTAATTTATCCATATCTTCGAAGGTTGGTTTTCCTACGTATATTTTATTATGAACTGTATCTTGTAAACCTTCTTCACTCATTAGTAGTTCTTCATAAAGCTTTTCTCCAGGTCTAAGTCCTGAAAATACAATCTTTATATCTTTATTAGGTTCAAGTCCTGAAAGTCTTATTAAATCACATGCTAAATCATATATTTTAACTGGTTTACCCATATCAAGTACAAAAATTTCTCCACCTTTTGCAAATGCACCAGCTTGAAGTACAAGTTGAGCTGCTTCAGGTATAAGCATAAAGTATCTTATTATCTTTTTGTGTGTAACAGTAACAGGACCACCATGGGCAATTTGTCTCTTAAATAAAGGTATAACTGACCCGTTACTTCCAAGTACATTACCAAATCTTACAGCTACAAATTCTGTCTTTGACTGTTTATCCATTGCTTGAACAATCATTTCACATAATCTCTTTGTTGCACCCATTATGTTTGTAGGATTAACAGCCTTATCTGTTGAAATCATAACAAATCTTGATACACCTGCAGCACTTGCTTCAAGTGCTAAATTAAGTGTTCCAAATACATTATTCTTAACAGCTTCTTTAGGACTGTCCTCCATCAATGGTACATGTTTATGTGCTGCAGCATGGAATACAACATCAATCTTATACTTTGTGAAAACTTCATGAAGTCTATCACGATCTCTTATAGATCCTATTAGAACAGACAAATCCATATCAGGGAAGTCTTCTCTTAATTCATTTTGAATATCATAAACGTTATTTTCATAAATATCAAACAATACTAATTTTTTAGGTTGGAACATAGAAATCTGTCTGCAAAGTTCTGATCCAATAGATCCACCAGCGCCAGTAACAAGTATAGTTCTTCCTTTTATATAATCCTCTATTCCTTTATTATCTAACTGAATAGGATCTCTTCCTAATAAATCTTCTAAATCAACATCTTTAATTCTGCTTACTGTAGCATCTCCACTAAGTATTTCATACATTCCTGGTATTATCTGTAGCTTACAGTTAGTATTTTTACAGATTTCAATAATTTCTGACTTATTTTTAGAGTCTATAGATGGAATTGCAATTACAATTAAATCAATTTCCTGCTCTCCAACAATATATGGTATATCATATCTATTACCTTCAATTTTTACACCAGATATTCTTTTACCAAGCTTACTTTTATCATCATCAATAAGAACTATAGGATTATATTTAAGTTCTCTTCTTGCCATCATTTCATTAATAATCATAGTACCTGCTGAACCAGCACCTACTATCATTACTCTTCTTTGATCTGCAGAATACTTAAATGGTATATATAACAGAGTTCTTCTATATACCCTATAAAGAATTCTGTAACCAAGTACGCAGAAAATACTTAAAAGTATACCTACAACTGAAACATTTAATGGTATTGTTGAACCAAATATTCTAGTATATCCTATTGATAATATACCTGCTAGAATATTTCCTCCAACACCAAGTAGAAACTCATCGGTTCCTGTTAAATGCCACAAGCTTTCATACATTTTGAATAGATAAAAACATACAAGATATATAAGGCTTAAAGCAATAACATCATGGGTATAAATCTTTGAAATTTCTGTAAATCTTTCTCCCATGACTATATTTATAGAAAATAAATATGCCATATTCACCATGAATATATCAATTATCATAATTATTAAAGTTTTCCATTTTTTCACTTCAGCTTTCCTCCAATCTGGAAAGATTTTTGCTCAAAAGCAATTTAAACCTTTTGAATAATTCTATCTTATTTTATTTAAAATTTTTATAAATAATTTAGGACATTTTCTCATACCTTCGCATTGAATAAAATATCTAATATTATTTTTATCCATTTTCTGAATTTTATATCTCTTTAATGATTCCTTTACCTGTCCTTTATTTAAGAACTCAAATAAGTCATCATGGAACTTTGGATCTTTTGATAAAATTGAAAATACATGTGATATAGAATATGGTATTTTATATTCCACAAGGAACTTATCAATTTCTTGTAAATCTCCCTTATCTCTTATGTATTCCAATAAATCCACGTAAGAGTAGTAACAATCAAGATGCTTTAATGATACATTTTGAGTCACACTGTTACTCCAGATAACATAAAAGGCAAGAACCTTATTAACAGAAATTACTTTATTAGCTTCTAATAAAGTTTTAACTATAAATATCATGTCTTCTCCATATTTTCTCTTTGTATCAAAGAAAATATTATTATCCTTAATGACTGAAGTCTTGTATATACCACTTCTCATACCTATAGTAATTTCATCTGCAAGCTGCTTTAATGCTGCTTCTCTTCCAGTTATAAAATCACTTAAATATTTAGTTCTGCTCTCAATTAATACATTTCCATTAGCATCAACTTCGCTATAATCACAAAATACAACATCACAATTTGTTTTATCTGCTTTTTTAGTCATTAATTCTATAAATTCTGGAGCTATGTAATCATCAGAATCTAAAAATGTAATATACTCTCCAACAGCCTTTTTTATACCTTCATTTCTCGCAGTGCTTACTCCTGAATTCTTTTGTGTTATAATTTTATAATTAATATCAGAACCTTCTAATAATTCTTTTGCAATATCTATACTTTTGTCTTTTGATCCATCATCTATAAGTAAAAATTCAAACTCCTTGCAGGTTTGATTCATAACAGACTTAACACATTTTTCAATGCAAGCTTCTACATTATAAACAGGAGTAATTATAGATACTTTTACCAAATTATTCACTCCTTACTCAATCATTATTTAATTTAAACCTTTCAAACATAAATCTTATTAATTCTAGTTATATATCTTTTTAATAAAATTAATACATCACTACTGTTTAATTAATAGTTAACATTACCATTGACTT
>ULRM01009327.1_pt1 | contig 15585 bp, 14 predicted proteins | sample 1955551 | NCBI WGS metagenome assembly ULRM01 (sample SAMEA4835686, study PRJEB28245) | human gut metagenome | biome: gut microbiome; material: fecal sample | place: Denmark | collected 2008
TTTCAGAAATATCCAATTACTATATAGTATAAATATAAGTAACTTATATATGTAATCTTATTCCTACCTCCATAAATCTTTTAACATATATTACGATTTACATCTTATTACAGAGTATCTTCTTAGATACTTCCTATAATCAATTAAATTTAAAATCTCTACTGAAAATGTTTCTATCATTTATTATGTAACTTTAGAATTTTAACATATATGTTATTTATTTTAAGCCTTCATAAAGTTCTTTAATACTATTAAATACATATTTAGGCTGAATTTTAGACTCCTTTAAATCATCCTCTACTGCTTCTCCAGTTAAAACCAAGCAGGTATCAATATCTGTATTTATCCCACATAGAATATCAGTGTATAACCTATCTCCAATAATAATCATATCTTCATTTTTGCAATTATATTTATCAAGACATATATCTATTATAAATCTATTAGGCTTTCCTATGTATTCTGGCTTTCTCTTGGTTGCATTTTCAATCATCATGCATAGTGACCCACAATCTGGAACAAACCCAAAAGATACTGGACATACTAAATCAGGATTTGTTGCTATATAATCTACACTTTTCTCTTTTGAAAGAAGTTCACATATTTTTTCGATTTTTTTATATGTCAATTCATCATCGTAAGCTACAACTACACAACTTATTTTTTCTTCTAATTTTTCTGTAATATTTAAATTGAACTTTTTAAGCTCCTCAATAAATGATTTTGTACCTAATACAAATATTTTATTATTATTATAATTATTCTTCAAATATAATGCTGTAGCATAAGATGCAGTTATAAAATTGCTCTCATCAACTTTAAATCCCAATCCATTAAATTTTTCTACATAGTCATCTATACTTTTACTAGAATTATTCGTTATAAAAATATATTTTCCACCATTACCAACAATATAGTCTAAAAATTCAAAAGTACCTTCTATTACATTATTTCCAACAGATACAGTACCATCAATATCTAGGAGAAATATTTTTTTATTTCTAAGCACCTAAAACTCTTCCTTTCAAGATTATTTATAAACCTTACAATAATATATTGTTCTCCTATAGAAAAAATATACCCTTAACTAGTTATGCCAAGTATTATAAATAAAAATATCTCATATATGAATCTTTTTTAATTCCATATATAAGATATCTTTATAACTCTAAATAATTTACTTAAGCAGTCCCATTTAATGATATATTTCTTTATAATTTCAAAATTTTATAACTCATTGAATCAATCTCAATAGTATCTTTAATTAATTCAAATTTTCCTGTAATCATATTCATATATTCATGATCTTTATTACTATTTATTTTCACTTTTTTATAAGTATTATTTATTATAACTAGTACTTTATTATCTTTATCTTCCCTAATAAAAGCAATTATATTATCCTTACAATAAACAGTTTTATAATCTCCATAAATCAGAACTTTGTTTTCTTTTCTTATTTTTATCATCTTTTTATAAAATTCTAAAAGTTCACAATTCTGTTCTTTCGAATCCCATATCATACACTTTCTCGATTGTGGTTCTTCTCCTCCTGCAAGTCCAATTTCATCACCATAATATATATACGGTACACCAATATAAGTAAATTGAAATACTATAGCTAATTTCATTCGCTCTATTTTTTCTTCACACTCTGTCAAAAACCTTGATGTATCATGACTTCCAATCAAATTCCAAAGCTGTCTGTTTATATCATCCATATAAATCACTCTATTTTTTGCAAGAATATCATCAAACTCTTCTGCATTTATACTTCTATTACCGAAAAAATCTATCATAGCTCCCTTAAAAGGATAATTCATTATACTGTCTAACTGGTCTCCCTTCAAAAATGAACTTGATTCATGCATTATTTCACCTATCAAAATGGCATCCTTTTTACTATGTTTTATTTTTTTCTTAAAATCTCTCCAAAAACAGTGATCTACTTCATCACATACATCTAAACGCCATCCATCAATCCCAACTTCGTTAATCCAATACGCTCCAACATTCAATAAATATTCTTTTACATCTTCATTTGAAGTATTAAATTTAGGCATTGTACTTATATAATCTGCAAATGTATAATAGTTACACTTATTAATATCGACAGGATAGTTATCTATGAAATACCAATTAGTATACTTTGATTTTTGCTGATTTTTCAAAATATCTTTAAATGCAAAGAAATCAGATCCCGAATGGTTAAATACTGCATCAAAAACTATCTTTATATTTCTTTCATGACACTTTAAAACAAGTTCCTTAGCCTTATCCAGCGTTCCAAACTGTGGTTCAATCTTATAGTAGTCACATGTATTATACTTATGATTTGATGACGATTTAAATATAGGCGTTAAATAAATCAAATTCACTCCAAGATATTCCAAATAATCTAATTTATCTATAATCCCTTGTAAATCTCCACCAAACTTAGAATTGGTCGTTACATCACTCCCCCACTCTAATGCTTCTTCAGGATCTATACTTTTATCTCCATCACAAAATCGCTCAACAAAAATTTGGTATACAACAGCTTCTTGAAGCCAATTCACTTTCTCATATGCATCACTCTCTGCAATGTATGGATATTGAAAACTAGCTGCTTCTGGCCTTTTTTCCATTTGCTTTTTAAATCCACGTTCATCGAAAAATTCTACTTCTCCATTATTATCTTCAAGTTCAAAATAATATCTATACCTATTACGCTCAACTGATATATCTGCTTTATAATAATCAAATAATTTATTTGTATCACTTTTTTTCATTTCTTTTATATTAAATGGATTTTGCCAATCATATCTTGTTTTATAATATATCCTACAGGATTTTATATCGTCTTTTGCTGTTCTTATTATTACAGATAAAGTATTCAAATCTTTAGGATAAGAATACGGTGCATCTGTTATGTGATATACTGCGTATTTATTCACTTTTAATCCTCCATTTTATAATAACTTTCTAAAAACATATTTTTTTATTCTTTAACTGCACCTGCAACAAGTCCTTTTGCTATAAACCTTTGAATTGATACAAATACAATTGCAAGAGGAACAGAAATCAATATTGAGCAGGCTGAATACATTGGCCAGTCAGTTAATTTTCCTGCAGTAAAAGACTTCATACCAACAACCACAGTAAGTAAATCTTTATTTTTTATAAGTGCTGCTGAAAATACAAATTCGCTATATACTGCAATAAATGCAAAGAAAAAAATTACAACAGCCATTGATTTTGCAAGAGGTAATATTATCTTTGTAAAGACCTGCCATGTTGTTGCCCCATCTATTCTTGCTGCTTCTTCAAGGTCATTTGGGATTCCATCAATAAATCCTTTCATAAGCCATATATTATAAGCACTTCCAGCACATAAAATAAGAGCTAAAAATAATAGATTATCCATTCCAAATGGTACCTTATAAGCAATTGAAAGTATTGCTGGTACTGTCATAGACGATGGAAACATTTGAAGTATTATTAAAAACATAAGCCATTTGCTTTTTCCTTTAAATTTTAGTTTTGAAAAAGCAAATGCTGATGGTATCGTCAAAAAAAGTTGAAAAAGTGCAACTGTAACTGCTACAAATGTAGTATTTAACATCCATTTACTAAAACCTACTTCATCTGAAAATGCCTTAATATAATTATTAAACGTTATACTTTCAGGTATTAAGTTTTTCTGCATAAAGCTTGTACCAGTTGATAATGAAGCTGTTATAATAGCAAATACCGGAAACATCAAAAGTAATATAGAAAATATCAAAAATACTCTTTTTATATTTAGCTCAATTTTTGCTCTCTTACTTAATCCAATTCCCTTTTTAGTTTTAATAGTACTTACTGAATTCTCCTTAACCATTCTCTGCCTCCTTAAATTGACCTGAAGCTCTCATATTTGCAAATGATATTACACCTATTATTATGAATATAAGTATTGACATTGCTGCACCAAGTGCAAAGTTGCCCTTACTAGTTGACATTTTATAAGTTGCGGATCCAATAATATCTGTCCACCCTGCAAATGAAGAACCAGATTTTGATGGACCACCTTCTGTTAAAAGGTATGCAGCATTAAAATTATTAAAATTAAATGCAAAGTTTGAAATCAATAAGGGATATGACACATTACTTATTGATGGAAGTGTTATATTTTTGAACTTCTGCCATCTTGAAGCACCGTCAATATCTGCAGCTTCATAATATGTGTCAGGTATTGAAGATAAAGCTCCAATACATACATTCATCATATACGGATACCCTAGCCATAGATTGACTATTATAACTGCTATCCTTGATGCCATTGGAGTTGTAAGCCACAATACAGGTTCTTTAATTAAATTTATTTGAAGCAGTAATGTATTAATTGCTCCATACTCACTATTAAATAAACCTTTGAAAGAAATTATTGTAATTGCACCTGGAAGTGCCCATGGTATTACAAGTAAAGCTTTGTATATAAATGATTCTTTCATGTTCTTATCATCTAAAGCCATTGCAAATATCAATCCAATAAAATATGCTCCTACTGTGGAAATTACAGTAAAAATTAAGGTCCATCCAAGAAGTGGAAAAAACTGACTTTTAAGAGGTCCAGTCAAAATCTGTTTAAACTGATACAATCCTACAAAATGCCATCCTTTTTCTGTTCCGTAACCAAAGTTTTGATTTTTAAGTGTGTAATCAGTAAATGCCATAAAAATAGTGTATAATGTAGGCAATACACTCAATATTAATATGCTTATCAATGCTGGTGAAAGGTACTTATAGCTTTCAAGATTACTTTTTCTCTTTCTCATATCTAATCACCTTACTTATTGTAAATTTTAATTATTTAGACATTTCAATTCCGTCTTTTACTCCCAGTTCTATATCTTTAGCTACAGTTGCTACATCTTCACCATTGAATATTCTTGTGATATTTTTTAATGGTTCCCATATGCATTCTATCTCTGGAACATTAGGCATAGGAACTGAACTCTGAGCTTGTTTTATAAACGCTTGACTATATTCATTATTTTTTATTTCATCCACTTCTAATTTAGATTTAATAACAGGAAGTCTGTTTCCAACTTCATATAATTTTTCAGGTGAATTTTCAACAAGATATTTAAGAAGATTCCATGAATCATCTTTTTTATTTGAATTACTACTTACAAATGCTGACTGAACTCCCATAAATGTTTTAGCATCAGAATTATTAATCTTAGGTATTGGAACTACACCAAAGTTTACTCCTGCATCTTTAAATCCACTCACATCCCATGGACCACCAATATAATAAATAGCATTTCCAGTTTTAAAATTACTATTTGCAATATCAGTAGTTATGTCTGCTGGCATTAATTTATCTTTTTGAACTAAGTCTTGTAGAAATTTATATGCTTTTATTGAACCTTCATTACCAAGTCCAATATCATTTATATCTGTTGTGCCATTCTTATTTCCAAATACATATCCACCATAACTTTGAACAAATGCTGCTGTATAATAAAATTCATTCATAGAAAATTGAAATCCTGAAGGACCATATGCTTTTGCCTCTTCCACTAATTTTTCAATATTTTCTGGCATTTGTTTTACCTTATCTTTATTATAAAATAATGCATATGTTTCCATAGATATTGGAACTGCAAAAGGTTTATTATCATAAGAAACAGCATCCCATACAGTTGAATTTACATATCCATCTTTATTTACAAAACCATCAGGAATTTCTTCAAGAAGCCCTGCTTCATGGAATGTACCTAAATTATTATGTGCTATTCCAAATACAACATCAGGTCCTTTTGATGAATTTGCTGCCTGGAGAAAATTTTGAAAATCAGAGTTATCTTTAACTACTGTAACTTTTCTATTATTTTCTTTTCCCCATTCTTGTGCTATTTTATTAACTTCCTCAACTTCATTATCCATTAAATATGACCATACAATTATTTCATCATCACTATTTCCATTTGAACTATTCCCACCAATGCTTCCACATCCACTTAAAAGTGTTACTCCCATAAGTCCTGCAATAATTAATGACATAGCTTTAAACTTCTTACTCACGTATCTCACCTTCCACTTAAAAATTTAATAAATTCTATAATTTATCGGTAAACGGTTGCAACCCTTACAAAATTATTATATCAACCCATACTTATCAAATTTGTTTATTATTAACATTTTTTATTTAAAATTAACCATTTTTTCATATATGTTGTATAATGTTTACATATATAGTTGGAATTTTTATACATGATTAATTAAAAAAGTGATAATTATTGATTTTGTATGTTAATAAAAGTGATAATAAAGAAAGGAAATATATCTATGTATGATTCATATGATTCTGATGACTATTTTTTTAATAATGAATTTTCATTTTTATTTCAACAAAAAAATAAAGATGCAATAATTTCTATTATTTTAAAAAAACATAAAGATGAATTACAAGAAGCATTTCTACCTCTTTCTACCAAAAGAACTGACTTACTTATTTGGAATGTTATCTACATAAGAGAAATCATAAAAAATGGTTCAACAAAACAGTTTCTTCACACCCTATATAATAAATATTATAAAACAATACAGACTCTGACGACCCTATCAGATATGCAAAAAGTAGAGTTGGATATGGCAGATACTTATTTAGATATACTTGTAAATTCAGTAGAAGTGACAAATAATTTTATAACCAATAAAATATTAGCTTTTTTGTATATTCATTTAGAAGAAAACTTCACTTTAGAAGAAATATCTAAAGAATTAAACATGTCAGTTGGCTATATGTGTAAGTGTTTTAAAAATAATATGGGCATATCAATAATGAAATACTTTAAAATTATAAAAATAAATAGAGCGAAAACTCTATTAAAAAGTACAAATAAAAGCATCTTAGAAATCTCCACCAATTTAAGTTTTTGTGATCAATGTAATTTTTCAAAAGTATTCAAAGAGGTTGAAGGAATTACACCAATTGAATATAGAAATCTTTATATTTAAATTGTATAGTCTGTTTTTTAGTATCAATTAAGCAATTTATTTTTAATTTTTTATAAAAATAAGGCCCTTGTTTTTATGTTCAAGGACCTTACGATAATATCCTAATTAAATTTTATTCATACCTTAATGCTTCTATAGGATCTAAACCTGCTGCCTTTTTAGCTGGATAATATCCAAAGAATATTCCAATAACCATAGAAAATGTAAAACTTCCTACTATAACCATAGGTGATATAACTGGTGAATTCCCCATAACATGAGCACCTATGACTCCTATAATTATTCCAAGAACTATTCCAATAATGCCTCCAATTGCACATATTATCATTGATTCAACTATAAACTGCATCTTTATATGAGAACTTTTTGCTCCTAATGCTTTTCTTGTACCTATTTCCCTTGTTCTTTCAGTAACAGATACAAGCATTATATTCATTACTCCAATACCACCAACAAGAAGGGAAATAGCTGCTATTGCCGATATTGCAAGAGCCATTGTTGATGTCATAGAAGTCATTGATTCAAGCATACTTTCCATATTACTTGCAGTTGCTTTATACTTAGTATTTTTAATATATAGCTTATCTAGATACGTTTGAAGTTCTGTAGTAAATGTTGTAATATCAACATTATCTTTAGCTCTTATGATAACTGTCTGATAATTTTTATTTGATGATGAGCTTTTTGCTGCTGTTACAGGAATATATAAATCTGTTGTAAGCTTTTCCTCTGATTCCGTACTTCCTCCAGACGATTTATAAGTGTATACACCAACTATTGTATAACAATGAATTGCACTTGAAGTATATATTTTCACTTCCTGTCCAATTGGATCTACACCCTCACCAAAGATTTTACTTACCAATTTATCTGAAACTACTGCAACCATTTTTGAGCCGTCAACATCTGTATCTGTAATATACCTTCCATCTGCCATTTCTATGTTCTTTACTTTTTCATATCCTGGATTTGTACCAGTAATGTTTACATTAGCATATGCTGTTCCACTTTTAGCTTTTCCAGTATCTTTTGTTGCTGTAACACTAAAAGCATCTATCTCATCACCAAAGTTTTCCTCTAATTCTTTTATCTGACTCATTGTTAAAAGATCTGAGTCCTTTGGTGTAGAAGTACTTGAACTGCCAAAGCGGCCACTATGACCTCCCATGCCTCCGCCAGGCATTCCGCCTCCGCCTCCTGGCATTCCTCCACCACCAGACATTCCGCCTCCTGGCATCCCTCCACCAGAGCCACCTCCTGGCATTCCGCCTCCAGCACTACCTTGAGGCGATCCACCTCCTGGCATTTCATTAGTGGAACTTCCATTTTTCTTCTCATTTGTCTTAGTTTTATTATTATTTGTAGATGTACTATCTCTTTCTGTTACATTAATTGTAACATTAGTTGATCCCATATTAGCCATTGAACTTGTTACATTAGCTGTCATAGCATTACCAACTGAAACAATACCTATTACAGATCCAATACCTATTATTATTCCAAGCATAGTTAGAACTGCTCGCATTTTATTGGATTTAAGTCCTGCTATAGCCAGCATTATATTTTCTTTTATAAACATAGCTTTTCACCATCACTATATCTTCTGTAGAACTTGTCATTATATTCATCAGAAACTATATTTCCATCTCTTAAAGTTACTATTCTTTCTGTTTCTTCTGCAAGTTCATGATTATGTGTTATAAAAACAATAGTTTTTCCTTGCTCTTCATGAACCTTATGAAATAAATCCATTACTAATCTTCCAGTTCCTGAATCAAGTGCTCCTGTAGGTTCATCAGCTAGTAAAATGCTTGGATTTGTAGCAAGTGCTCTTGCAATTGCTACCCTCTGCTTTTGACCACCTGATAGTTCATTTGGCTGATGCTTAATTCTATCCTGCATGCCCACTATTTCTAAAAAATACATTGCTCTTTCTGTTCTCTCTTTTGTTGGCACACCTGCATAAAGCATTGGAAGTTCAACATTTTTTAGAACTGTATTTCTAGGTATTAAATTATATGTCTGAAATACAAATCCAATTTTCTTATTTCTTACTTCTGATAATCCATCATCACTAATATCTTCAATATTGGTTCCACTTAATACATATGAGCCAGACGTTGCTCTGTCAAGTGCTCCAATTATATTCATCAATGTACTTTTACCTGAACCTGACTGACCAACTATAGATACAAACTCTCCTTTTTTAACAGTAATATCTATACCTTTTAAAATATTAAGCTGATTTGGAGTGCCTATATAGAAACTTTTTCTTATATCTTTCATTTCAATTATATTTTCACTCATTTAATTACCTCCCATTGTTTATGTCAACAACGCTACCAACGTGATAATTTGAAGGATCATTTAATACAATCATTCCTTCTTTTAAATCTTCTCCTTCTATTTCTGCATTCATATCTGACTCTAATCCTGTAGTAACTGAAATTTCTTTAACTACATATTGACCATTCTGCTCTTCTGCTTCATATATAGATTTTTGTCCATGGTTGTCTATTATAGATTCATACGGTACTGCAAACACATCATCAGATTCACCTATAATAATATTTACAACTGCATTCATCCCAACTTTAACAGCTTTATCAATATCTTCACTCGTTATCTGTACTTTAACTGTAAAAGTAACATCACTACTTGTTGAATTACTACTTGTTGATGAAGTTCCACTACTTTTACTACTGCTACTGCTACTACTGCTTGTTGAAGTTTCTGATGCTGCAGCACTTGAAATAGGATCAACAGTTACAACTTCACCGTCAAGAATTTCAGTAGATGCATCTGTAGTAACCTGTACTTTTTGTCCAACTGCTACATTTGCAATTTCTGTTTCATCAACACTGACTTTTACTATAAGATCATTTAAATCTTGAATTACAAACAATGAGTCTTCACATTTAGAACCAACTGATGCATTTACTGCTGTCACAATTCCATCAACAGTAGCTACAACTTCTTTATCCTTTAATTTTTCTTTCTGTTTTTCAAGTGCAAGCCTAGAGCTTGTATCATCGACTGCTGCTTGAGCACTTTCATAGCTCTTTTTATTCTTTTCTATTTCTTGTTCAACACTTACTTTTGCTGCACTTAAAGCTATCTGAGATTTATCATAATCAGACTGAGCATTTTCATAATCTATTTTGGCTAAATTTACATTCTGGCTTGACTCTTCTCCATTATCAAGCATCATCTGCTTATACTCATATATACTCTTTTTATTATCAAGAGATAGCTTATTCTGATCAACTGCTGCCTGTGCATTAACAAGAGTTGTATTTAAATTATTTTCATATAGATACACAGAATTTTCATATGTATCTTTTGCTTGTTCAAGTGCAATCTGAGCTTTTTTTTCATTTGCACTTACACTTAATTCCTGCTTTTCAATGTCATCTTCTAAAGTTGATGTATCTATAATTGCAAGAACATCACCCTTTTTTACTTCATCCCCTACTTCTACATTTATCTGTTGAACATTATAATCATTAAGATTAGAATAAATGCTTGTTGATGTTCCACTCTTAATAGCTCCTGATGAACTTACCATCTTATATAAATTAGTTTTACTTAAAGATGTATATCTTACTCTACTTGATTGTGTATTCTTTTTAGCTCCAGTCTTTACTTTATATACTGTAAATCCACCACCTGCAACTGCTATGGCACATATTACTGCAATAACTTTTTTGTTAAATATTTTTTTAAAATTCCAGATTTTACAATACCAGACTTTACTTTAACATTCTGCTTTGTATCCTTATCATTTTTAATCTTTAAGTCCACCTTAATAGCCCTCCTTCATTTGAGTATAATCTAGATACTTTAGGTAAAAATCATTTCTTTCTGAATTAAAATCTGACATTTTGCTATCTAAGTCAAGCTTTGCTTTTTCCAATTCATTTTTTGTAATAAAACCTAAAGAATACTTTTTACTTGATACTCCATAATCTTCCTGACTCTGTTGTAATTTATCATAACTGCTTTTTATTGAATTATATGCTGTCATAAGATTATTATATTTTTCCTTAAAATTAATTTCTGAAGTAATAGACTGCTTGTCTAATGATAATTCTTTATTTTCTAAAGTATAGTTTTCATAATCATTGTCATCATCATCGTCTTCGTCATCATCATCCTTTGCCCAATCAACTTCTAGATTTGAAACCGATATATCTATACTGTTTTTTAACATTTCTTTTAAATCTTCACTATAATTAATTGACATTACTGAATTAAAATCAGATTCTACATTATTATCAAGATTAACATCAACTCCTTGAGAAATTCCAAGAGTAAGTTTTAAATTATTCAATGCTATTTCGTTTTTACTTTCAAGTTCTTTTATTTCATTTTCGCTATCAGTATTATCAGTTATAGTATTTTCATAATCTTTCTTTGATAAAAAACCACTTTCATATTGTAATTTACTTATTTCAGATTTTTTTGTGTTATATTCCAATGTATTTTTTTTATTTTCTAATTGAGAGGTAGTAGAAAGACAACTTACATATGACTGTTGTGCTTTATATACTGCATCTTCAACTGTCTGATTATAAGTAAGTTCTGCTTTCTTTAAATTACGTTGTGCTGTAGTTCTACTTTTTTTATAACCCTTAAGTTGTTCCAAAGTTGACTGCTTCTTAGTTAAACTCGCATTCTTATCTTCATATTCACTTTTAACCTCTGAATATGAAGGATCACTATCAGTCAAAGAATCAAGTTGACTTTTTAAAGATTTAACTGTACTTTCTAATTCTTCAACTTCATCTTCCAATGTACTTATATTTTTACTAATGGTAGATCCTTTATAGCTACCATCCCCTAAATCTTCTATACTATCATTTATTTTTTGTAATTCCTGCTTTGTATTTTTTAAATTATTGTCTGCAATTTTCATATCTATACTATTTTCAATCATAATAGATTTAATATTGCTGAAAGAAATTGTCTGCGTATCAGAACAGTAAGCTTTCGTACCTGAGATGCTCAATGCAGTAAAAAGTACAAGCAAAAATGCTATTAATTTTCTCTTCAATACTATACCCTCCTATTGTAGTTCTCTAAATTTATCTTTAAATACTTTTTTTATTTTACAGGTAACATCTAACTTCACTATAACTAAAATATAAACAATTTATAAACACTGTTAAATTTAAATAAAAATTACCATAGACATAAATGCCTATGGTAATTTTCATTATTTAAAGACTAAATCTATAACCAGCACCCCATACCGTCTCAATGTATTGTGGATTACTTGTATCAATTTCAATCTTTTCCCTTATTCTATTAATATGCACCGTGACAGTTGAAGTATCTCCAAAAGACTCTTCTCCCCATATTCTATCCAGCAGCGTATCCTTAGAAAATACTATGTTAGGGTTCGATGCTAAAAATACTAATAATTCAAACTCTTTATTAGCGAGCTTTATCTCAGTATCACCAATATAAACCCTTCTCGAATCAGAATTTATATTTAATCTTCCTATTGATATTATATTTTGTGATTTTCCATGAGTTTTATCCATAGAAGTAAGCCTTTCATACCTATTCATATGAGCTGTAACTCTTGCCACAAGTTCGCTTGGGCTAAAAGGTTTTACAATATAATCATCTGCACCAATTCCAAGACCTCTTATTATATAAATATCATCTTTTTTAGCTGTTACCAAAAGTATTGGAATTTCTTTTACTTTTCTTATTTCCTGACATATTTCAAATCCATCTTTCCCTGGAAGCATTACATCAAGCAAAATCAGATCATATTCTTTATTAATAGCCTTTTCTAATCCACTGACTCCCGTAAGAGCTATTTCTGCTTTAAATCCATTTATTTCAAGGTAATCTTGTTCTAACTCAGCTATACTTTTATCATCTTCTACAATCAATATTTTCTTCACAAAATATCCTCCCTTAAGTACTCATATACTACTCCATATAATCTAAAAATATAGGAAGTTTTATTATTATCATTAATCCATTATTATTTAAGGCTTCAATTTGACCTCTATGAGCTTCAATTATACTTTTAGAGATAGCTAGTCCAAGTCCACTTCCCTGACTTGGATTAGTTCTAGATGGATCTCCTCTATAAAAACTTTCAAAAAGCTTTGATAGCATTTCATCATTAACTCCATTTCCATTGTCACTAATTTCAATAACAATCCATTCATTCTCCTCATGTATTAAAATTTCACTTTTTTTATCTTCATTTTCATTATACTTAACAGCATTATCAAGTATATTAAATATTACTCTTCGTATCTCTCTACAATCTATCTTAGCTTTAACATTTTCTGAACATTGATCTATATAAGAAATTTTAAGTCCTCTCTTATATAAATCTTCTTTTATATCCTCATACAATTTTTTCAAATATTCATTTATATATATTATATCAAAATCAAATGGATACTTCCCAGTATCTAATTTTGAGAATAAAAACAATCTATCTACTAACTCATCCATATCACATGCTTTTCTATGTATAGTGTATAGATATTTATTCACTTTCTCAGGAGTATTTGCAACTCCATCAATCAATCCTTCAACATATCCCTTTATTCCTGTTAAAGGCGTTCTTAAATCATGAGAAATTCCGGCCATAAGCTCTTTTCTATTTTCTTCATATCTTAATTTAGCTTGTACACTTTCTCTTAGTCTTATTCTCATTTCATCAAAATCATCGCATACTTGTTTGAATTCATCGTCATATTCATAATTCATATCAAAATCTAAATTACCATTTTTGATTTGATCTGCTCCATAACTTAAAAGTTCTAGTGGTTCAATTACATTTTTATAAATTTTTGATGATAAAATTCCATTAGTCACAGTAACTATTATAACAGCCAAAACAATAACAACACCTATGTATCCAATCATAAAAGTTGTCATTTGCTCCCTTATATCAATGCGCAATGGTCTATAATCTGAATTTACTGCAATAATATTTAGCGGCTTGTTATTGTACATAAGACTATTTTTCACTAAAGAAAGTTCTTTCTTTTCTAAAACAAGTGAGTTTGATTTAATTAAAATATCTTCACCAATTTCTGAAATAGACTTATTATCACTCTCTGTTAAATTAGAAAAAATAACTTCCTTACCATACCTTATTATAAGATGATATCCTTTTGGTTGTAAAATTTTCTCTAAATCCTTTGGCAGGTTCTCAAGAAAATTCTTATCTTCTAATTTCTTCATATCTATTTTTATAGAATCTTGAATTATATATGCACCAGGATGATTTTCTTCAATAAAATTCATTTTCTCTTCGACTAATCTAAAGAACGGCTCTCTTATTACACCCGCTAAGATAGCAATAAGTATTACAGGTATTATAAGCATTAATATATTGGAAATTGTAATTCTTCTCTTTATAAACATTATTTCTCCTACCTTAAAATTATTGTATATAAAAATAAATTTAGAATAATACCTTTACATCTATCATTCTAGATACATATTTATTATTTGTAAAGAATTAGAATATATTATTACTCCAACAAAATTTTATATTTTTAAAAGTCAGACTAATTTATTTACATAAATTGTAAATAAATTGTTTTTATTTTAGAAAAATAAGTGTAAACTATTAAGTAAGAGAATTTATGGGATAAAAGTATGAGGTGATTGATTTGACAAAATTAAAAATACTATTAGGAGATATAACAAAATTAAAGTTTGATGCAATTGTAAATGCGGCTAATACTTCTCTTCTTGGAGGTGGTGGTGTTGATGGCAGCATTCATAAAGCATGCGGAAGCAGACTTTTAGACGAATGTAGAGATTTAAATGGGTGTCTCACTGGGAATTCAAAACTTTCTCAGTCATATAACCTTACAGAATTAGGGATTTATTGGATAATACACACTGTAGGTCCTATTTTTAGAAATAATGGCTCTGAAGAAAAGTATTTAAGACGTTCGTATAATTCAGCCTTAAATGTTGCTGCTAATTATGCTCATATATATCTTGAACAAAGTATGCAGGTTATTAATGATAACCTATACCGCTTTAGTGCGCCAAGTTTTATTGGAAATAAAAAGAAAGAAAATTTAATTACAGATGTAAAAACTTATATTGATGAACACCCTATTAAGACTATAGCTTTTCCATCTATAAGTACAGGAGCATATGGATATCCCCTTGAAAATGCGACTAGAGTTGCTTTAGATGAGATTACATCTTTTATAAATGAATATCCTGAAACTTTTGAGGAAATTGCAATGATATGCTATGATCAAAAAACTTTTGATACATTTAACAATGCTTATGAAAAATATTATGTAAATAATAATGCTGCTTTATAATACAATATTTTCTATAATATAAATAAAAAATAGGCATTCAAATATTAATTTTTAACATTTGAATGCCTATTGTCATATAGTTTTTTAAACAATGAAGCGTATATGAAATGGGGATTCATATACGCTTCTATAAATTTATAAGGGATTTTTATGGGTTTTATTAAACTTTAAATACATATCTATTGAATAGGGTGTTTCAATACAAAGTTATTTTTTAATTATGCGAAATATCTATCTAATAATCCTTTGAATGCTTTAC
>ULRM01012396.1_pt1 | contig 15221 bp, 11 predicted proteins | sample 1955551 | NCBI WGS metagenome assembly ULRM01 (sample SAMEA4835686, study PRJEB28245) | human gut metagenome | biome: gut microbiome; material: fecal sample | place: Denmark | collected 2008
GTAAAAAAGGGCATATGTATATAAAAAAAGATTATATAATTACAGGAGCATGTTATTATATAAACAAGAATAATGGATTTAATAATTATAATCCAATAAGTGAAGAAGATATTGAGCAGTATATTGATATACTAATAGATGAAGAAATATTTATTGCAAATATAAATGAAAATAAAGAAGAGATTATTTATTTAAAAAAGCATTATGATATTGAGAATTATATAGCAAGTAATATAAAAGAAAGATTAAATATTTCTTATAATAAGAATTCTATAAATGAGATAAAAAATAAGGTTTTAAAAAAATATAACTTGACAGAACAACAAGAAGAAGCAGTATTATTAGCTTTAAATAATTCGATTAGCGTAATTATAGGTGGGGCAGGTGTTGGAAAAACACAAGTTATAAGTGCACTTTATTCAATAATTGAGGAAATAAGTGGAGATTTAGTAGTGGAAATATGTGCACCCACAGGAAAAGCGGTTAGTAGAATTAATGAAGTGAAAAATATGAATGCAAAAACAATCCATAAATTATTTAAAATAGGTAGTATAAATAAAGAGAATAATAAAGTTATTGCGGATTTTTTAATAGTAGATGAAGCATCAATGTTAGATGAAGAAATATTTTATAAAATATTAAGTAATACGGATATATTCACACAAATAGTATTGGTTGGTGATATTAATCAATTATCAAGTGTAGGTGCTGGGCAGATTCTAAAAGATTTGGTAAAAACAAATATAATTCCTAAATTTAATTTGTCGGAAGTACATAGACAAGCAAGAGATAGCTTGATATTAAGAAATTCACAAGCAATTCTTAATAACGAAGAGGTAGTATTTGATGATAAAGAGTGTGTCTTTATACAAAGTGATATTGAAAATATAATATCAGATATTATGAGAATATATGAAGATATCATGTCTGATTGTAAATACTATATAGAAGATATTATATTATTAACTACTATTAATGACAATATCTTAGGTAGCAATAATTTAAATAAAGTGATACAAGAATGGTATCAAGAAGATTTTAATGATAATATAAAGCAAATTAATAAAGGTGATAGAGTTATTCAATGTATTAACGATTATGAAAAAAATGTTATGAATGGTGAAACTGCATTTGTAAAGAGTATTATAAAAAATGAAGAGGGAACAGTTTATAATTTAGATTTTGGATATAAACAGATTCAGTATAATCAGTTTATGATTGATCAATTAAAGCTTGCATATGCTCTTACGATACATAAGTGTCAAGGTAGTGAATATAACATAGTTATTATTCCAGTTCTTAATGAAAATATGTTCAACGCTACAAAAAACTTTGTGTATACAGCAATAACCAGGGCAAAAAAGAAAGTTATTTTTGTAGGGGAAATGGAGGTGTTTAGGAAGGTAGTTATAACAAATGATAAACTAAGAAATTCTATGTTGACCAGTAAGTTACAAAGCTAACTAATAACTTAATAAATTATTAAGGAGGATATATGAATAATCAAAAAACTTTAGAAGAACTATTTGGATATAAATCAAATCAATATGAATTACTTGGAATTGAGACTATTGAAGAGAAAAAATATTACGTTTGTGCATTGAAAGATGATAAGTATTATTCAATGATTTTAATTAAGAATTTAGAAGAAAGAGGTTCTGATTCAAAGTTGAATTTTGTTCTTGATTATGAAAGATTAAATGATAAGGTGATGAAAATAGCAGATATTCAAGTTTATGAAAAATCCATAGGACAAGGATCTATTTTAATGAAATATGCAATTAATTATTTATTTACAGAAACGGATATTAGAATTGTAACAGGATTTTTATCACCAGTAGATTCAGATCATTTTGATAGATTAGAGGATTTTTATAAAAAATTTGGATTTGAAGTTTCATTTGTAGTAGATAGTGAAGGTAATAAGACAAGTGGTAGAATTGAGAAAAAAATCAAATAATAAAAATTAAAAGGACAAGAATATTTCTTGTCCTAAAACAATTCGTTTATTATTGAAATTACATCTTCATCTTCAGTATTAGAAGTAACAGGTTTTGATAGCGATAATGTTAATCTATCTTTTGCTAAGAGTCGCTGTAAGATAATTTCAATTCTACTTTCTAAGTCATCATCAGTATTAGATGAATGCATCTCTTTTTCAACTAAGTTACATATATAATTACTGATATTATCTTTAGTCTTCAAATATTCATAAATGCTTTGTTTAGATTTACTGAAGCTAATAGAAATCTTATTTTTTGCCATTTTTTATCTCTAATATTTTTAAGTAAGATAGGCAGTTAGAATATTGAGCATCTTCAGCAATAATAGCATTGGGACATTGCGATAATATATACTTTTTAAGTAGTATAGATCCACCACCAATAAAAATTAAGTCGGTATTATTGTAAGAGATGTCTCTACTTTTTCCATAGTTAATTATAGAAGTGATATGACTTAAAAGCAGTGATTCGATTTCGTTTTTACTTTTTGAGATTATCTGACCACCAATCTTAAGATAACCATCTTTTAATACTTGCTCAGCATCATCATCACTTATCATAATTCCAAATGAAGAAGTTAAGGTTTCAGATACTTTAGCTCGTAATATATTTATGCCCGAATTTGCGAGAACCATGGAATCGAGTTGTGGAATTAAATTTTTATATGTGCAGAATGTTGTATTAAGTGAACCAATGTCAATAACACATACTCTATTTTCTTTATAATCACGAGAATTTAGGTATATAGGTCCTACTGCTTCAGGACAAAGTGTTACAGATGATATCTTAAATGAAAAAGATTTAGAATTCACTAATAAATTAAGTATTTTATCAGGTGACTCTATAAAGTATTTATACTCATCTTTTAGTTCCTTATTTTTGTAAATATTTATTGGTGTATTTACAACTAAATGAATTTCAGGAATTACTGAACTAATTTGTATTTTATCCATTATTCTGCAAATTGCAGTGTAAATAGAGATAATATGTTCTTCAGTACATTTTGTTATATCAAAATTACATGTAGACTCTGATAACATATCACCAATTAAAAATGTCTCGCCTAAGAATTCAACTAAAAATGAGCCAGGCGTTATATCAACGCCTAAATTGTTGACTTTTTTTACTTTAGTTCTAAATTTTACTTTTATTATTTCTCCGTTTATTTTTGTAATTGCTTTCGTTGTATGTTTACCCGTATCAATTGCAATAAGTATTTTTTTCATTTGTTTTTCCTCCAGATATTTTTTTAAAATTATATTTTATATATTATAGATTTATTTACGCGAAATATTACTACAAAATAGCACTATATATGTTTAATAGGGGCGAAGAAGTAAGAAATGATAGTGTAAATAAAAATATACAATAGCGATATTGACTTAAGGATGATTTAAGCATTTCAATATACTATGTTCAATAGAGAGTTTTTGCTTAATCATGTAAAATCTTAAATATACAGTTTGTATAGGGTATACCATATTTAAATTATTTACAAATTAAGATATTTGTTCAATTAGACTTGTAATATTAATAAATGAACAAGTATTTTAATGCTTTAAGAACTTAAACGAATAAAAATTTTAGGAGGAAGATGACTATGGATGTTGCATATATAAGAATATCGGATCCAACTCAAAATGAAGCAAGACAAATAAAGGCGATGGAGGATAGGGGAATAGAAAAAATATTTTTGGATAAGTGTAGTGGGAAGAATACAAATAGACCAGAATTAAAAAGCATGCTCGAGTTTATACGTGAAGGCGATAATCTTTATATAGAGAGTTTTAGTAGATTGGCCAGAAGCACAAAAGATTTATTGGATTTAGTAGAACATATTACAACAATAAAAAAAGCTAACTTGATATCTCTTAAAGAGAACATAGACACGCAAACTCCATCTGGAAGAATGATGCTGGGGATAATTGGTAGTATATATCAATTTGAGAGAGAATGTTTATTAGAGCGTCAAAAAGAAGGGATAAGAATAGCTAAAGAAAAAGGTATATATAAAGGAAGAAAAAAAATTGATTTTCCTAATGAATGGAATGATATTTATAGTAAATATAAATTAAGAGAAATTACAGCAACAAAAGCTATGAAAATGTTGAAATTAAAAAGAACTACTTTTTATAAATTGAAAAGGGAATTTGAAGAAAATAGATGTGATATTAAGAATATTTAAGCTATATACACAATAATTACTTAAAAAAAATGAGTAATGTTGACTACAGTATATAGCTTTTTTATTTTGACTTTTTAGGAAACAGGGGGGAATAGTTATGGAAAATAAGTTATTAGAAGTTAATAGTAGAGAATATGTTCCAGGTATAAAAATTCAAGATTTTGCATCTCGAGGACGTGTTTCTCGAATAAAAGGGAGAACAACTAATAGAGTACACCATCTTTTAAGTGATTTAGAGACAAATATATTTTATTTACTTGACTTTGAAGAGAGAATAATAGATATAAAAGAACATTATCCATTGATAGATCTTCATGAAGTAGTTGAGGACCTATCAGATATTAAACTGAAAAAGTTCACTGATAAAAAGACGGGAGAAGAGTATATATTTACAACTACTTTTGTTGTTACATTGAAGGGTGGTTGTAAAGAAAAATACATAGCTATATCAGTTAGAAACGAGACAGAATTATATAGAGATTTATTGTTAGAGAAGCTTGAAGTAGAGAGAAGATATTGGAATAAAAAGAATATACGATGGTCTATTATTACTAATAAAGATATTCCTATTGTTAAGATAAGCAATATAAAGTGGTTATATTTAGGAGGGGTAGACATTACAGATGATGAGGAAAATTATATTAAAAATGTAATATCTAACAATATGGCATCCAATAAATGCCCTATAAAAGAAATATTGGATGATATTGATAAGGAATTATCATTATCCTTAGGAACATCATTAGCGATATTTAAAAGAATGATAATTAATAATGAAATTACTATAGATTTATACAAACCAATTAACATTGATATGTTATCAGATAAATTACAGATTAATTATAAAGATGGAGAGGTAGAAAAGCATGTATTGTAGCTTAAACGTAAATAGTCTGATAAAAATAAATGAGGATGAGAAAGAGATATATAGAATTTTATGGGCTTCAGAAGATGCAGATGCGGCTTTTTTAATAAATATATTTGATAAATCGTGGCCCCATGAAGTTAAGTTATCTGACTTTGCTATAGATATAAAGGAAAATAGGGTTAAATTCATTACAAATGAAATTTATAATAGAGTAATTAATGCAAATGAGTTAAGTCAAAAGGATATAAATAAGAGAAATAAGGCTTTTAATGTTATTATGGAATTTTATCAATATATAGGAGAACCAAATATATTTATAACATCTGAACGTAATAAATATATGAATAAAGTTATAGAGAAACATGAAATTAGTAGAAGAACAGCAGAAGATTACATAAAAAGATATTGGAAGCGTGGGATGACTCCAAATTCATTACTTCCTGATACTTATAAATGTGGGGGTAAAGATAAAAATAAAGCAACAGGAGAATTAAAGAGAGGTAGACCGAGGGTACATGGTGAAAATAATGGAATTAATGTAGATGAAAATATTAAAAAGATTTTTAGAACATCAATTAACAGATTTTATAATAATCAAAACAAAAACTCACTTACTACTGCTTATTATTTAATGTTAAAAGAGTATTTCAGTGAAAAAATAATAAATGGAAAAGAAAATAGTGAATTAATTATTAAGGATAGAAAAAATATACCATCATTAGCTCAATTTAGATATTGGTTTCATAAGGAGCGAGATTTGAAGAAAGAAATTACAAGTAGAAATGGTGGAAGGGTATTTTTTCAAAAACATAGTGCTGTACTTAATACTGTTAATGATTTAGTAGTAGGGCCAGGGATGGAATATCAAATTGATGCTACTATTGGTGATGTATATTTAGTTTCAAGGTTTAATAAAGAATGGATAATAGGTAGACCTGTAATTTATATTGTTATAGATACATATTCTCGTTTAGTTACTGGAATTAATGTTACATTAGAAGGACCATCATGGGTTGGAGCAATGGGAGCATTAGCAAATGCTATGACTGGAAAAGTTCAATTTTGTAAGGAATATGATATTGAGATAGAGGAAGATGAATGGCCATGTAAGTATATTCCTTATTCAATTATAGGAGATAGAGGAGAAATAGCTGGTTTTAATGCAGATTATTTAACAGATAATTTAGGAATTAAAGTATCTAATACACCTCCATATTTTGCCCAATGGAAACCTATTGTAGAACAGCATTTTCGATTATTAAACTTAAAAACTAAACCATTAATGCCAGGTGCTATAAATCCAGACTTTAGATTGCGTGGTGCAAAAGATTATAGGTATGATGCTATTTTAAATATAAAGGAGTTTACTAAGATAGTTATTTTATCCATCTTATATCATAATAACCATAATGTATTAAAGGGATATAGAAGAGAAAAAGGAATGATTCAGGAGGATGTTCTTCCAATACCAATCAATTTGTGGAATTGGGGAATAAAAAATAAGAGTGGTACATTGAAAACTGCATCTGAAGACTTTATTAAACTTAGTTTAATGCCAAGAGATAAAGCAACTATAACAGAAAAAGGAATTAAATTTAAAGGGATTTTTTATGGCTCAGTAACTGCAATAAAGGAAGGATTATTTGAAATTGCTCGTTCAAAGAAAAGTGGGAGAATTAGAATAGATGTAGCTTATGATCCGCGAAATCTTAATAATATTTACTGGTTAGATAGGAGTGGAGAAAAGTATGAAAAATGCTTTTTATTAAAAAAAGAATATAGATATTTAGATAAAACAATTGAAGAAATTGAATATCTTAGGAAAAAAGAATTATTGATGCTTAAAAATATAGAAGTTGATGAAGTTGAGAAGAGAATAAATTTAATTGAAGAAATAGAAATGGTAGTGAATAAAGCAAGGGAAGAAGCAAAAGATATTAAATTAAATAGTTCTAACCTTATAGGAATAAGAGCAAATAGAAATGCAGAGAAAATTATATGTAGAAAAGAAGACGCTTTTGTTATAGAAGATAGTGTAACAATGGAATCTGCAAATATAATACAATATCCTAAATTAGAATATGGAGAAGATGAAGATATGATGTTATTAAGAAATAAACAAAAAGGAGAAAAATTAAATGAATAATAATTTTACTGTTGATGCTTACTATAATGAACAGTTAGTTAATGAATATAGAGGGAATCCTTTTATAGAAGCCCTTCCACCAATATTTAATAAAATAGATGTTATAAATAAAATAGCGTGTTATCCAGAGTTTAATACAGAAGAAAGAAACTATGATGAACATATTAGATTACATTTAATTCAGAGGGTATTTCAATATTTTCAACCATTGCCAGTACATTTAGAATTAGAGAGCAGAATATCACGAATTATAAGAACTGGATATGTAATGAGAAATCCGCTTAAGCCTAATTATATTAAAGAATTAAATAATGGTTATAAAGATATTTTAAATAAACAAATTACAACAAATAATTATGTAACAACTTCGAGTGGTTTTTCACTTATAGGGGTAAGTGGGATGGGTAAATCTACTGTGTTATCAAAAATATTGAATACTATACCTCAAGTGATTTTACATACAAAATATAAAGAAAAACCATTTTGTATGACACAATTAACTTATTTAAAGATTGATTGTCCATTTGATGGGTCACTTAAAGCACTTTGTTTAGAGTTTTTTTCAAGTGTAGATAGAATATTATCAACAAATTATTTTGAAAAATATAGTATGGCCAGATTGTCAGCAAATGCAATGTTGCCTATAATAAATCAAATAGCAAGAAATATTGGATTGGGTTTACTTGTCGTTGATGAAATACAAAACTTAAGTTTGGCCAAAAGTGGGGGCTCAGAGAAGATGCTAAATTATTTCGTTTCTCTAATTAATTTATCAATTCCAGTTATATTGGTCGGTACACCTAAAGCAATGCCAATATTGCAAGGAGAATTTAGACAAGCTCGTAGAGGTCAAGGAGATTTTGTATGGGATAGATTAAAAAAAGATAGTCAGTGGAAATTATTAATTGAGGGATTATGGGACTATCAGTGGATTAGAAATCCACAACCATTAACAGAAGAAATAAGTAATGTATTGTTTGATGAATGCCAAGGAATAATAGATATTTGTATTAAACTATTTTTTATGGCTCAAGTAAGAGCCATATCTTCAAGGAAAGAGACTATTACTCCTAAGCTAATAAAAAAAGTAGCTGATGAAAATTTAAAATTGGTACGGCCTATGTTACAATCATTAAAAAATGGTGGTAAAGGGTTATCTTTATATAATGATATCATGGTATTAGATGTATCTAATTTTATTAATAATGAACAAAATCAGATTAATCTAAATAACACAATAGAGCAATTTAAAAAGATAAAAGAAGAAAAAAATAACATACAAAGTTTTGATTTAAAAAAAGAATTAACAATTAAACTTTTAGATTTAGGGTTTAAAGAAGAGGAAATTAATAGTTATTTGGATCAAGTTATAAGTATAGGAGAAACAGATATAAATAAAATTACAAGAACAATGTTAGGTTTTCTTATAAAGACAGGCAATAATGGTAGTATGGTGAAAAAGAAAGCTAAGAAAAGAAAAATCGAGTTTAAGGATAAAAATGATATAAGATATATAGCTAAAAAGTGTAAAGAAGAAGAAAAATCTATTTATGATGGATTAAAAAGTAATAATTATATAAGTGATTTTGATAGTTTATTAGAGGAGGTTATTTAATTATGACTACATTTTTTCCTACACCATATAAAGGAGAAACTTTCTATAGCACTATTTCGCGATATCATATTTATAGTGGAAATTTAACTTCTAAAGATACATTGAGAGATTTATTTAATACTACATCAGTAACAGCAGGTAGAGAACTACCTGCTAATATTGATTTATTGTTAAAAAATATACCTAATAATCATTCATTTACAACAAATGATATCATTTTTAATAATACTTTATATAAATACTATACTTGCTTTTTAACAAAGGAAAAGGCAGATTATATATATAATTTAATGGCTAATGGGAACGGATCATTGATATTTGCCTCATTAGGGATGTGTGGAAATAAAATAAAAAATGATTTCTCGTTAAAATATTGCCCAGAATGTGTTAAAAGCGATAGAAGTGTATTTGGAGAGGCATTCTGGCATTTGAATCATCAGATTCCAGGAATTTTTATATGTACAAATCATATGTGTAAATTATATATTTGTAAAAAATCTACTGAAGTAAAAAATAGGCAAGAATATTTAAATTTAGAATTTAGCATAGGAAATAACGATAAAAGCATTGTTGGATTTAATAATATGATGATAGAGCATCAAGAGAGATTTATTATGAATTTAAATAAAATTATGAATGAAAAATATCAGTTTAAAGAAATGAATTTTTTTAGGGAATATTACTTAAAAGCATTAATAGAAAAAGGAATGGCTGAAAGTAGAGTAAAAATTTATCAACAAGATTTATTAAGAGATTTTAAGGGTTACTATAGTGAAGATTATTTATCTCTTTTAGGTTGTAGTTTTGACTTAAATGATAAATATAATTGGGTAACAACTATTACAAGAAAGCATCGAAAGAATTTTCATCCAATACAACATTTGCTAATGATTGAATATTTAAATATTGATATTGATGAACTGTTTAATTCTGAATATATGGAAGTTAGAAAAGATAATAAGCGTTCTGATAAAAATGATGAAGAGAAAAAAATATTTAGAGAAAAGTGGTTAGAATTAAGAAAAAAATATCCTAATAAGAATATAAGTTTTGTAAGAAAACTTGATTTTTCTACTTATAGATGGCTGAACAAATACGATAGAAAATGGCTTACTGATAATTCTCCTAAAAAGAATGGTTGTATAAATAGTAAAAGAATTGATTGGCAAAAGAGAGATGAAGAAATATTAAATAAAGTTAGGAAAGCAGTAAAATCTATTTATAATAGCAAGGAAAAACCAGAGAGAGTTACTGTTGGAGCTGTTGGAAGGAAAATAGGAAAGATATATTTATTACAAAAATCCTTAGATAAAATGCCTATGACAAAAGAGTATTTGCAGAAAAAGTGTGAATCAGTTAAGCAATTTCAGGATAGAAGAGTTAAGTGGGTAAGAGAAAATGTGACTATCAATGGAGAAAGTGAATGGATTGTAATGAGAAAGGCAGGGATTAGATAAGCTTTATTATGGATGCTAAGTGAAAATTTACAAAATAATATAAAAAATGCTATAATGTTGACTATAGTATTTTACATGCAGGGAGAAAAAAAGATGAATGTTGATAAATGTATAGAAAGCTTAGATAAATTAGAAATAAAAAGAAAAGCAGATTATTCAATTTGGGGATATTTATATCAGTTTGATTTAACGTTATATGATATGTTATGTCATGGTACAAATGATGATTTATTTAATGACTTGTATAAAGATATACAAGTAATATATCAAGTTGAAGTTATTGAAGATTATATAAAGAATTTTACTTTATTAGATAAAAAATATGTTCGATTAGCACAAGTTAAATATTCATCAACTACTAAAGAATTTAAATATTGGGACGTAATTCTTGATTTATACTATGATTACTTATATTTATCAAATTGTTCAACAGAAAAAGTAGATATAAAATGTGGCATCTTTTTTAGTACTGCTAAAAAAATTGATTTTAGTAAAAAAGATATTGAGGTAGAAGGTAGAAAAGTAATAAATAATTTTATAGAAAAAATAAATAAAGTTGCCATAAGTGAATTAGAGGATGATAAATCAGATGGCAAGAATAGTGAGAATCATTTAAAAAGAGTGATAGAGGTTATAAATAAATATCATTCTGATGAAGATTTAGAATTTTTTTTGAAAAATAGCTTAATTATTTCTTGGACTGAAAATAGATTAAATTTAATCAACCTTATAAAAAAAAGATTAGATGATGTGTTTAAGGATGAGTTTTCAATATTCCCAGAAAAAGAGAAAACAGATATTCTTTATTCAGTTGCAATAAATTTTATAATAAATGAGTGGCAAAGCAAAAAGAAGAAAAAAGATATTAGAAGGATAACTATAAGTGATGTGATAACTCATATAAAGGAAATTTGTAATAATGAAAATAACATTGCTTATAATTTAATCAAATCCAATATTATAAAAGCAATAGAAAAGGTAATAGAAGAGTTCATATCAAAGTTAAAACGTGAAGGAAAAGATGATAATGAGATAGAGGAGTTGTTGAAAGATAGTTACTATAAATATGCTGATAAGTTATTTGAAGAACTTGGATTAATGCTAAAGGATAAATCAAATAGGTATAAGTTGGTAAATACTATATCTATGGAGGATACTGTAAGTGAGGAAGAATACTATAAATTCAACTTAATTGAAGAATATGGGTATTTGTCTACGAAACAACCTTATTTAAAATCATATGTTAAAAGAATATTAAAGTTTATTGATGATAATGTTAAAAACAAAGTTTATGATATAAATAATATTGATATTATGCTGAATTTTCAAACTGAAATAATATTATTTGAACATCCAAATGAAAAAAGAAAGTGTGTGTTATTACCCAAAACATATGATAATCCTGAATATGAGCATGGAGTTATTTTAGATAGAATAATAAAATCAAATATAAAGCCTAAAGTATGGTATTTTGATAATTTGGATATTGGAGATACTGTATATGATTTAGATATATGTAAGCCAGAACAAATGGATGTAGATATAAAAGAACCATATAATAATCATTATTATATAGAATGTATGGAATGTCTTAATCAAAATAATCCTTTTGATAATAGTAAGGTTAATTGCATATTTTGTGAGAGGTGTAATAAAAATGGACAAGATAAAAATAGAAAAACTTTTGGTTAGTTATGGTTTCAATAAATCTAAACTAATAATAGGAAGAGATACCGAAGTATTTAGTGAAGTGTTTATCAAAGATAATAAAGAAGCATACATACTATTTGAAGGATTAATCAATGTAGAATTAATAGATAAGTATCAAAAAAAAATTCTTTGGTTTCAAAATTGGAGTGATAACGAAATTCTAAGATATAATATAAATCTCTTAATTCCATATAAATCTTCACAAGTTAATAGAGATGAAGTTAATAAATATATATTTAAATTTGAAAGAGATTCACATATTTGCAGGAAAATATTCTTAGATTTAGATAATGAGAACTGCATTGACTTATTACCGTTTAATAAGATTAATTTGAGCAAAAGTGATGTGAATTCTAATAGTTTAAAAAAAGAACTTGTAAAAGTTTTACATACAGATAATATTTATCAAGAGCTTATAAAAGAAGATTTTGATTTAGAATTAATAAAAAAAGAATTGTTAAGTAAGTAGGTGCTTTGATATGAAGAATTTATATATTAAGAAGGTTTATATTAAAAATTTTAGGGGATATGAAGGCGAGAAACAGTTCGATTTTACAAGTAATAATAAACTCAATAACTTAATTTTATTATCTGGTGCAAATGGGTATGGAAAGACTTCATTATTAGATGCTATAGAATGGTGTTTAACTGGAACAGTAAAAAGAGTTTATAATGATTACATAAAGAGATGTCCTACTTCAAAAGAACAACAAATCCAGGATTCAGACAAAGGATTAATTAAAAATACAAATAGCATAGACAATGAAATTTATGTGAAACTTAATATACTTTATAAGGAAAAAGAAATGAATTTAAAAAGAGAGTATATTGTAGTTGATAGTGAAGTTGAAGGATTAAAACTTAATTTCATGCCAGACATTGAAAGCGAAGATGGAGATATTAGAGAAGAATTGAGATCAAATCTAATTGATACGATAGAAAATTTCTATGATAATTTTATATGCTCATACGATAAAAATGTCGAACTTTATTCAAAAGGAAGAAAAGAGATATATGAAATATTTTCTTGTTTGTACACAGAATTTAAAGAAGCAAATATTATTAAAGATAGATTAGTTACTATTAAGGAAAATTTATTGGAAGAAAAATTGAATTCAGAAAAAGAAATGGAGAAAATTATTTCTGAAAGGAATAAATATGAGAATTTAAGTAAAGAAATGGAAGGGATAAATTCTGATTTAAGAGAAGAATACCCTAAGAATAGAGTATTTAATGAAGAAGTTGTTACACCTTATGAATTTATTGAGAACACTAATATTGATTCGCAGAAAAATTTAAACAATCAGATAGCAATTTTACAGAGCATATATTATTTGAAAATTAAAGATAATACAGAAAAATTAAATTCAAAATTAAAGTATGAATATAATTTAATATTATTAGAGCAATTAGAAAATGAATATAATTCGAAGTTACATATAATTGAAAAAATGAAAGGAATAAACATTCGAGAAATTAAAGAAGAAAAAGATAAAAGTGAAATCCTTTATAATAAGGTAAAGAATTCATTATCATTAGATAATATAGAGATTATTTTAGATGAAATAATTCAAGAAGACAAAATAAAGGAGTTTATAGGTAAGGGTAATATAAAGATCCTATTAGAATATAAAAACAATATAAAAAGTAATTTAGATAAGAAAAGTTTGTACAATGAAAGAAAATCATTATATGATACAAATAGCCCTGTTATGCTCGTAATGAGGTATATAATAGATAATACTGATACATTAAAAGAGTATAGAAATGGAAACAATAAATGCCCTGTATGTGGAAGTGAAGAATTCAAAAATAGTGAAATAGGTACTATTGCAAAAACTTTTTTAGGTGAAAAAGATATAGAAAGACAAGAAATTATAAAAAAAATTAAAACTATAGAAATGGAAAATAACAATATATTAAAAAAAGTTAGTGGTTTATTAACATCAAAATTTCAAGAGCTGATTAAATATTATGACGACATTTTGGAGTTAAATAAAGAATTGGATAATATATACAGTATATGTATGTTACTAAATATGAGTGATATTAATAAAGAGAAAATTTTAATACAAAAATTATTCTATGAGCAAGAAATTAAAGGGTTGAAAATTGATAGTTCTTGCGAGGAACAAACAATAAACAGTTTAGAAATGCTTGATTTACCTTCTATAGAAAAATTTAAAGAAAGATTAAATGGATATGCTACACTCAATATAGATGATCAGGTAAAATTATTAACTAAGATCATTAAAGAATTTGAAAATCAAAATATAAAGTTAGAAAATATATCAGAAGTAAATATTGAAGAGGAGGATTTGAAAAATATAGAAACTAAACTGAATATATGTAAGTTCATTAATTGTTTAATTAATAAAAATAATGTTTATCAGCAAATTATTGAATTTCAAAAAATTGAGAAAGAGAAACAAAAAGAAATTGGTGATATAGAAAAGCAAGTGACTAAATTAAAGAGGATTATAAAGGAAGTTAATAAAACAATCAAAGATAATGAAAAGAAAGAAATAGAAAGAATAGCAGAACCATTGGATAAGATATATCGTAAAATTACGAGAAATACAAATATAAAAGAAATAAGATTAAAGAGAGGGAATGGACAAAAATTATCTGAGTTGGAAATTATAGATTCAAACGATAAGCCACTTCCATTTGGAAATATTTTAAGTGCAGGTCAACTTTCAACACTTTCAATATCTATTTTTTTATCTAAGGCGTTGTTAAATGATGGTAACTTGAAGTGTTATTTAATGGATGAACCAATACAAACAATGGACGATTTAAATATAATATCATTTATTGATTTAATTAGGTTTGAATTAGAAAATGATGAAGATGAGAGATTTATTGATCAATTAATTATTTCTACTTGTGACAATGATTTAGAAAAATTGATAATGCATAAAATCAAAAGTTTTAATATTCCAATATGTAATTATAATTTTCAAGGTCAAGGAAGATATGAGAGGGTACTTTAATAGGTATATATATTGAAATTTTATAAAGTATACTGTTAAGTATGTTTTTGTTATATTTCGTTATTAAAAATTAACAATCATATTAATTATTATGGTTATTATGGAATTGGCGTAACGAAGAAATTGGGAATTGAGCAAGGTATAAATCCAATACATTATAAAAGATTATTAATTTAGATATGAATATTAAATCGAATCTATGTATGATAATAAAAAAAATCCCCATCTAATAAAAAACCTC
>ULRM01008130.1_pt1 | contig 15200 bp, 12 predicted proteins | sample 1955551 | NCBI WGS metagenome assembly ULRM01 (sample SAMEA4835686, study PRJEB28245) | human gut metagenome | biome: gut microbiome; material: fecal sample | place: Denmark | collected 2008
TGGTGAAGCTGGGAGAAGCGGTGAAGGTGGCGATGGAGTGATTAATCATCTCAACTAATAGGACATATATGGAAAACAACTTAAAAAATTTTTTGACAAATGCATTAAGAGTCATTCCGGGATACGATTTCCTGTCGGAAATGTTTATTTTCATTAAACACCCAGAAATATATGATGGTACCCACGAGTATGCTCCACTGGAAAAATCTGGTGCTAACTTATTAAAATCGATGCTCTTCGTCGGTTCATTAATAGCAGCATTCAGTTTTCTTTCCATTAAATCAAGCCCTATAACTAGTTTTAAATTAATATTCAATCAAATCTATTGGTACATTCTTTTGATGATCCAACCTATAAAGTTTGGTGGTTTTTTCTGGTTATGCATGTCTACCGCGACCAGAGTAAGAAAAAATGAGTTGCATAGTGTTTATTTCTTTCAAGTGATTCAAACTTACGCAGTTATTAATATAATAATCTTCTTCTTATTTTGCATAGCAATCAACAGGATTTTACTTACTGGAGATTTTAACCAACCATTTGGCAACATTGATCTTATGATAGGAAGTATATTGGCATTACTTGCTCTTATACTTATATACAGGCTATTTATAGTTCCATCATTTAATTACTTGTCGATATATTACAACAAAGTAACCAGTTTAATCGTTCTTCTTTTGTCAATTATTATTTCTTATTATTCATCTAGTTATATACGGATAATAGATGAAAAAGAAATTATCAACCCAAAAGAATACTGCGAATTATCTTATATATTAAAATTTTCACCTTCACATATTAATGAAATAAATAAAAGCTTATACCTGAATAAATGTATAAATCTCTTCCCCCAGTAGAGAGCATTATGTAAAACAGAAGATTAGATAACAATATCTGCAAATATAGAATAATTCAGCCACGAGCAGGTCCTGCCCCTTCGGGCAGGCCACGCAAGAGATTAGCCTCCCCCATAGCGCAGAGGACAGCTTCACTCAGCAAAAAACACCATCCCCTTATACGGCTGTTCGCGGCAGGCGGCCAGACGCTGGGCGAGACTGCCGACGTGCAGCTCCAGCTTATGGCCATCGGGATCGAGGAAATAGTGCGAGGCACCTTCGCTACGGTTCAGCTTCCAGATCGCCACGCCGGCAGCCTCAAGGCGGGCGGCGAAGCTAGCAAAATCGGCTTCGCTAATACTAAACGCATAATGGGTGTAGTCGCTCTCTTCCGGCGGAGTAACGCGCCGCTGCGGATCCAGCGACAGGCACAGCCACAAATCGCCGCAGGAGAGATAAGCCCCGCTGTCCCAGCGGGCATGCAGCGTCATGCCCAGCAGCTGCTGATAAAACGCCACGCTCGGCGCCAGCTGGCTGACTGCCAGGGTCAGGTGATTCAGTCCACTCAGCATGTCTGTTCCTCCAGTGAATTCACAATGAACTGACGCAGCCATTGATGCGCCGGGTCGCGGTGCCAGCGCTCGTGCCACAGCATCAGCATCTCAAAGCCGGCGACCGCCAGCGGCGGCTCGACGACCACCAGCCCGCTCTGCCCGCGCACCAGCCGCTCCGGCAGGACCGCCACCAGATCGCTATTGCGCAGGGTCTCCAGCATAAACAGGAAATGTGGCACGGAAAGGACAACCCGCCGCATCAGTCCGAGGTTCGCCAGCGCGATATCGGTCGCCGCGCTGAAGCCGCCCCCGTCCGGGGAGACGATCACGTGCTCCAGCTGACAGAACGTTTCCAGGCTAAGCCCAGGCCGCAGCGCCGAATGTTCCGCCCGGCCAGCCAGCACGTAGCGTTCGCGAAACAGCAGGCGCTGATGCAGCCCCGGCGGCGCGCCCTCGCGGGTATGAAAGAAAAGATCTACTGTATCGCTGGCCGCCTGCTGCTCCAGCCGCGCCGGCTGCAGTTCGAATACCGCCAGCCGACTGCCGGGAGAGGCCTGGCGTAACCCAGCCAGCATCGGCAGGAGGATCGCCGAGGCCATATAGTCCGTCGCCGCCACCCGCCAGGTCTCCGCCGCCGTGGCCGGATCAAAAGTGCTGACCGGCGCCACCGCCTGCTCCAGCGCGGCTAACGCAGCGCGCAACGGCTGACGAAGCTCATCGGCGCGGGCGGTGGGCTGCATGCCGCGCGGGCCCGGCATCAGCAGCGGATCGGCGAAAATCTCCCGCAGCCTGGCGAGCTGAATACTCACCGAGGGCTGCGACAGATTCAGCCGCTGCGCCGCCCGGGTAACGTTGTTTTCGCTAAGCAGCACATCCAGGGTGCGCAACAGATTGAGATCCAGACGCTGTAAATTGATCACGACTATACCGGGAATTTAAGTAATTAATTTCTACTATAGCGTCAGCTTTCCTACTCTGCAGCTCTCCATACGCCAGAGGTGATATTATGAAAGTACTGCTGATTTACGCCCATCCGGAACCGCGCTCGCTCAATGGCGCGCTGAAAAATTTCGCCGTCCGCCATCTGCAGCAGGCCGGGCATGAAGTGCAAGTCTCCGATCTCTACGCCATGCGCTGGAAGGCCGGGTATGACGCCGACGACAGCGGCGCCCCGCCGGTCGGCGAGTTCTGGCGGCCGACCCTCGATTCCAAACAGGCCTTTGCCCAGGGCACCCAAAGTGCGGATATCGCAGCCGAGCAGGAAAAGCTGCTGTGGGCCGATACGGTGATTTTCCAGTTCCCGCTATGGTGGTTCTCGATGCCCGCCATCATGAAGGGCTGGATCGACAGGGTGTACGCCTGGGGCTTTGCCTATGGCGTCGGCGAGCACAGCGACCGCCACTGGGGGGATCGCTACGGGGAAGGCACTTTCGTCGGCAAGCGGGCGATGCTGATCGTCACCGCCGGCGGCTGGGCGGAACACTATTCACCGCGCGGGATCAATGGCCCCATCGACGACATCCTGTTCCCCATTCAGCACGGTATGCTGTTCTACCCCGGCTTTGAGGTGCTTCCGCCGCTGGTGTTCTACCGCACGGATAAAACCGATGCCGGGCAGTTCGCCGATCAGTGCGCCGCCCTGGCCGAGCGGCTGGACACGCTGTGGCAAACCGAGCCCATTCCATTCCGCCGGCAGAATCATGGCGATTATCTGATCCCGTCGCTGACGCTGCGCCCGGAGCTGGCGCCAGGGCAAAGCGGCCTGGCGGTGCATTTGCGTAGCGAATAACTGGCTATCCCGTCTTCGCCCCCGAGGACGGGTCATTTACCCGGCTCTCTCCAGTCCCAGCATGCCTCGCGCCTGGATAAAGCACAGCAGCAATACGCCCCACAGCGCCATCGTCAGATAGGGGCTGATACCGAGGATATTGAACCCACTCTCAATAATCTGCAGCAGGAACAGCGCGAGCACCATCCCAACGATGCGCCCGCTACCGCCATCCGGATTCACGCCGCCAAGCACCGCCGCGAGGATCGACACCAGCAAATACGATTCCCCATAAGATGCTTTGGCTGAGTTCAGCTTCGACATCATCAGAAACGCAGCCACCGCGCAGAGCAGGGCCGAGATGACATATACCCACATCAACACCCGCCGGGTATTGATCCCGGAATAATGGGTCGCCCGTTCGTTGGATCCGATCAACATGATCGCCCGACCCAGCGGGCTTTTCTCCAGCAGCACCCACAGCCCGGCCGCCACCACCGCAAAAAGCCACATTGGCAGCGGAATACCGAACCACTGGGCGTGATTCAGCCACAGCACCCACTGCGGATAGTTAGCGATGGCGCTGCCGCCGGTGATCAGAATATTTATCCCTTTGAGCAGGGTCATCATGCCAAGGGTAGCCAGGATCGGCGAAACGCGGATCCCGGCGATCAATATCCCGTTGCACAGGCCAATGATCATCGCCGCCCCTCCGCCGGCCAGCAGCGTCGCCAGCGCGGTAGCGCCCCCAGGCGGATAGCTCGTCGCCACCCAGGCCATCACCAGCGAGCAGGCGTTAGCCGTCGCGATAATTGACAAATTAATGCCGCCGCAAAGCATAGTCATGGCCATCGCCAGCGCCAGGATCCCCAGCACCGGCATTTGCGAGGCAATCGACTGGAAATTGCTGACAGACCAGAAGATGTTTGGCATGGCGATGCTAAAGGCGATAACCATCAGCAGCAGCAGGCCGATCAGGTAAAACTCAACGTTGTTGCGCCACGATTTTTTCATAACAAGCTCCGGTTCTGATGCTGGCTCCATGCCGTTACGCTGATGCTGACGACAATGATCGCCCCAGTGATCAGGGTCTGCCAGTAGGAGGAGACCCCTAGCAGGTTCAGGCCGTTCTGCATCACCGCCAGTAAAATCACCCCCAGCAGCGTACCGGTGAGAGTTCCGCGCCCGCCAATCAGGCTGGTGCCGCCCAGCACCACCGCCGCCAGCACCGTCAGCTCATAGCCCAGCAGTGAATCCGGCGCAACGGTCATCACTGTCCACGCCTGCACGACACCTGCGGCCCCCGACATTAGCCCCATATAGCCATAAACGAACAGCTGCAGGCGGAGCACGCTGAAGCCGACGCGGCTGGCGGATTCCCGGTTGCCGCCCATGGCATAGATCTTGCGGCCAACGGTGGTGAAATTCATGATAAACGCGGTCAACAGCACCACGACGATCATCGTCAGCAGCGGCAGCCCCAGGCCGTAATCGTAACCATCGGCATCGGTATATTTGAACAGCATAACCCCCTTTTCAAACCACGGAGGGAAGTCGTAGAGCCAGACACCTTTGCTTAACCACAGCAGCAAACCGTAGAAAATGTTGAGCGTAGAAATGGTGATAATGATCGAGGGGACCCGCAGACGATTAACCAACAGCGCGTTCACCAGCCCCAGCAGCACGCCGATGCCGCCGGCAAGCACAAAAGCCACCGCGAAGTTGCCGCCTACTTTTTGCAGCATCACCACCATGCCGTACTGGGCGATAATGGTCATAGCCGGGAAGGAGATATCAATCCCGCCGGCGATCAGCACCACGAACAGACCACAGGCGAGAATGGTCAGCATCGCATAGTTATTAGCGAGGTCGTAAATATTGCCGAAAGTGAAAAATTCCTCACTGCGCCAGCCCAGCAGCAGGCACAGCGCAATAATGAACATGCCTAACCAGAATTCATGTCGTTTCAACAGATTAGCCATTGACCACCTCCGCTATCTGCTGCTGGGTACTGCTGTCCGGCAGGAAGCTATGGGTCAACTCGCCCTGCTTCATCACCAGGATGCGATGACTCTGGTACCACGCCTCTTCAATCTCGTCGCAAATCATCAGCACGGCGATACCATGGGCAGCCAAATCGCTGATGATATGATAGATCCCGGCTTTGTTTGCGATATCCACCCCCACGGTTGGGCTATCGAGGATCAGCAGCTTAGGAGAGATCGCCAGCCATTTGGCGATAGAAACGCGCTGGGCATTACCACCGGAGAGGGTATTCACCGGCAGATGCGTATCCGGCGCCTTAATGGTCAACGCGTTGACCATTCTTGCGACCAGCTGCTGAGCTTTACTATCACTCAATAGTCCGCAAGCGCCTTTCACTTTATGAAACACGGTGCTGATAATGTTGTTTTCAATCGACTGACTCATCACCAGGCCGCGCGACATACGGTCCTCGGAGACATAGCCGATACCGTGGCGGATAGCGTCCTGATTGCTACGCAACCGCACCGGCTGGCCATTTATCAGGATCTCGCCGCTGTCAGGGCGGGTCATGCCGAAAAGGCTCAGGCACAGCTCTGTTCGCCCGGCGCCCAACAGGCCGACTATCGACACCACTTCTCCGGCTTCGACCTTCAGGGAGACGTTATAATATTCCCCCTTGCGGCTGAGATTGCGCACCTCCAGCACCGGCGTACTGCCCTGCCCCTGCCACAGATCGCGCACCTGATAGTCAAACTCCTGGCCCGTCATCAGAAAACCGAGCCGGCGGGTGGTTACCTCTGCCGCCGGCATGGTGCCGACCAGATTGCCATCCTTCAGCACGCTGATGCGGTCCGATACGGCCATGACCTCTTCCAGACGGTGGCTTACGAAGACGATGCAGATCCCCCTCTCACGCAGCTGGCGCACCACATGCAATAGTCCCTCCACTTCCTGATGGGTCAATGAGGCCGTGGGTTCATCCATAATGATAAGCCGGGCATCCTGCGCCAGCGCGCGGCAGATAGCCACCAGCTGACAGCGAGCGATGGAGAGCGATTCCACGGCGGCATCCAGCGGCAGCGAGACGTTAATACTGCGCATCGCCTGCTCCGCACTGCGTCGCAGTTCGCTGCGCCTCACCAGCACGCCGCGATGATAGTGGTTTATAGCAATGTTCTCCCACACGCTGAGATTGGGAAACAGCGACAGATCCTGATAAATCACCTGGATCCCATGGGCGACAGAGGCCGCTGGCGTCAGTTTTGGCCACGTCTTGCCGCCCAGCGTCATCGCTGCGCCCTCATCCGGGCGATAGACGCCAGAGATAATTTTGATCAACGTCGACTTCCCGCAACCATTCTGCCCGGCCAGGCAGTGCACTTCTCCGGGCATAAAGTCGATGCTGATATCATTGAGCGCGCGGTTGGCGTGGAAGGTTTTGCTGACGTGTCGAAGGGAAAGGAAAGGTTCCATAGCATCCCCTGGCTGGTTAAGCCGGGGCGGCAGGCGCCCCGGAAGGTGGATTAGTAGAGCGAATCAATATTGTCTTTATTTACCAGCAGCACTTTATGGAAGCGGATAATATGCTTGTCGCTATCGACCTCCGCTTTACCGAGCTCTTTCAGTTCAAATCCCGGCTCAATGGTTTTGCCGTTCAGCAGGGTGCTGGCGACGGCCGCGAGGGCATAGCCGGCTGTCGCCGGATCGTAGGTGATCCCTTCGGTAATATCGCCGCTCTTAATAAGAGAGGCCGCCTGCGAGGGGATCATCATCCCGTAGACCGCGACTTTATTTTTCGCACGCTTCTCTTTCACCGCGCGCCCCGCGCCAATCGGGCCATTCGAACCAAAAGAGACCACCGCTTTCAGATCCGGGTAAGTTTTCATCAGATCGAGCGTGGTACGGCGGGAATCATCAACACTTTCCGCCACCGGCATTCGGCGGGTGACTTCATGCATGTCCGGGTAATGTTCTTTTTGGTATTTCACCAGCAGATCGGCCCACAGGTTGTGCTGCGGTACCGTAAGGCTACCGACATAGATAACGTAGCCGCCTTTGCCACCCATCCGCTTGGCCATATGCTCCACGTATTCAGCAGCGAACTTCTCGTTATCGATTATCTCCACATCCCAGTTGGCGCTCGGCTGCCCGGGCGATTCGTTGGTCAGTACCACGATGCCGGCGTCACGGGCTTTTTTGAATACCGGCTCCAGCACGTTGGCATCGTTAGGCACGATAGTGATGGCATCCACTTTACGTGCAATCAGGTCCTCAATAATTTTCACCTGCTGCGGCGCATCGGTGCTGGACGGCCCTACCTGGGAGGCGTTGAGGTTAAACTCTTTCCCGGCCTGGACTACCCCTTCCCCCATCCGGTTAAACCATGGCATGCCGTCCACTTTTGAAATATTGACTACGGTTTTTTCCGCCGCATATACCGGCGCGGAAATAAGCGCAGCCCCCAACAGCAATGATGAAAAAATATTAACGACCAGACGTTTATGCATAATAATTAGCCTCAATACGTTGTAGTCAGACAGGGGTATGACGCAAAGCGGAAAAATAGATAGAAATTGTAATAATGTTAATAATTTAGAAGAGAATAAACACAAGCTGTAACAGCAGACAGGTAATATCCAGCTATAAATATGGATAATAATACTATAATCCTGTGGCGTGAGCTTTTTCACAAAAAAAATGCAACATAGTTTGTTGTTCCAGAATAATGATCGGGTCGCAGAGAAAATATATTTTTCCCGCTTCGTTATTTACCGAAAAATAATCACATAAATAACATCAGGAAAAGTATGTGATTTTTGATTGCGCCTCCAGCCCCTTCCGTGGCAGGATACTCCCTATGAACAGAAACGCGATCGTGACCTACCCCCGCCGTTGGTGGCTGCCTGCATAACAGGCGGCACGATATACGTTTCCATTTTCAAAGCCGCCGGAAGGCGGCTTTGGTGTTTTCAGGACGTCTTTCGGCTGAACAGTCTGATAAGGAGTCCCTGATGAACCATCCACAAACCATCCTCACCGGCGACCGCCCGACCGGCCAGCTGCATCTTGGCCACTACGTCGGCTCGCTGCGCCAGCGCGTCGCGCTGCAGCATAACCACCAGCAATTTATCCTGATCGCCGACCTGCAAGGGCTCACGGACAACGGCAGCAATCCGCAAAAAATCAGCCACCATATCCTCGAAGTCATGGCCGATTATCTGGCCGTCGGCATCGACCCCAGGCTCACCACTATTTGCCTGCAGTCCGCCCTGCCGGCGCTGGCGGAGCTCAGCGCGCTGTATATGAATATCGTCACCGTCGCCCGCGTGGAACGTAATCCGACGGTCAAAAATGAGATTGCCCAAAAGGGATTCGCCCGCTCGCTACCGGTGGGTTTTCTTGCCTATCCGATTAGCCAGGCGGCCGATATCACCGCCTTCAAAGCCGAGCTGGTGCCGGTGGGCGACGATCAGCTACCGATGATTGAGCAGACCAACGAGATCGTTCACAAGATGAATAGCCTCACCGGCGAGCCGGTGCTGCGCCACTGTAAGGCGCTACTCAGCGAAGTGAGTCGCCTGCCGGGCGTCGATGGCAACGCCAAAATGTCGAAATCGCTGGGCAATACGCTGACGTTATCGGCCACAGAGGAGGAGATCCACCACGCGGTCAGCGCGATGTATACCGACCCGACGCACCTGAGAGTCAGCGATCCGGGGCATGTCGAGGGCAACGTGGTGTTTACCTATCTCGATGCATTCCACAGCGATAAGGCGCGGGTGGCAGAGATGAAAACCCACTATCAACGCGGCGGGCTGGGCGATCGCCAGTGTAAGAATGAGCTGGAGACCTGCCTGCAGACGCTACTGGCGCCGATCCGCGAACGCAGGGCCACTTTTATTCAGGATAAAGGGATGCTGCTGGAGCTGCTGCGCCAGGGCAGCGAACGCGCCCACCACCTCACACAGCAGACGCTGCATGAGGTGAAGCGTGGGCTGGGTCTGCCGGTGCTGTTCTGAGATGGTGAAATACTCCCTGTGCGGATAATTTTGATAACACGCCGACAAGACCCTGTCTTTCGTATGGACAATATCGCCCCGGCTGTTACTATCGCGTTAACGGTAGCTCTCACTATGCGTGTTTCATTAAGGCCAGGATCGCTGATGATGACCACATAAGTAGCCCAGCGAGCGGCTGCGCATCGGCGCGGCAGAGCGCGGCGTCAGCGGCCCTCCCTCCACTTTTTCGTCCTTCGCAAGAAGGACGCTCCGCCCGCCGGAGGAAACACGCGCACCACTCAGCAAAGGGAATCAAGCGAGTCGCGTATGGACAAAATAAAGAAACGTTGGGCAGGGTATTTTGTCGGCTTACTGGTGGTGCTCGCCGCCGCCGCATGGTGGCTGCTGCGCCCGCCGGGACTCCCGGCGGGGTTTGCCAGCAGCAACGGCCGAATCGAAGCCACCGAAGTTGATATTGCCAGTAAAATCGCCGGGCGTATCGACACCATTCTGGTCAAAGAGGGTCAGTTCGTGCACCAGGGAGAGGTGCTGGCGAGAATGGATACCCGGGTACTGAACGAGCAGCGTCTTGAAGCCGCCGCGCAAATCAAGGAAGCGGAAAGCGCGGTCCTGGCCGCCAGAGCCTTGCTCGATCAGCGACAAAGTGAAATGCGCGCCAGCGAAGCGGTAGTGAAGCAGCGCCAGGCGGAGCTGGATTCCACGGCGAAACGCCATGTTCGCTCCAACGCCCTCTCCCAGCGTGGCGCCGTCTCCGCCCAGCAGCTGGATGACGATCGCGCGGCCGCAGAGAGCGCCCGCGCGGCGCTGGAATCGGCGAAAGCCCAGGTCTCCGCCGCCCGCGCCGCCATCGAAGCTGCCCGCACCAGCATTATTCAGGCGCAAACCTGCGTCGAAGCCGCCCAGGCGACCGAGCGGCGGATCCTCGCCGATATTGACGATAGCGAGCTGAAAGCCCCTCGCGACGGCCGCATTCAGTATCGCGTCGCTGAGCCAGGCGAAGTCCTGGCCGCCGGTGGCCGGGTACTGAACATGGTCGATCTCGCCGATGTCTATATGACCTTCTTTCTGCCCACCGAACAGGCAGGTCTGCTGGCGCTCGGCAGCGAAGCGCGCTTGGTCCTTGATGCCGCGCCGGATCTGGTGATCCCGGCCAATATCAGCTTTGTCGCCAGCGTCGCCCAGTTCACGCCGAAAACGGTCGAGACCAGCGACGAGCGCCTTAAGCTAATGTTCCGCGTCAAAGCGCGTATCCCGCCGGAGCTGCTGGCGCAGCACCTGGAGTATGTCAAAACCGGCCTGCCCGGTATGGCTTACGTACGGCTGGATAAACAACAACCCTGGCCTGAAGCCCTGGCGGTGAGGTTGCCGCAATGAAACTAACGCCGCAGGATACCTCGCCCCCCGTCGCCCTGCTGGAACACGTTGGTCAGCAGTTTGGCGCCACCATCGCGCTGCGCGATATCAGTCTGGCGATCCCGGCACGGCGTATGGTTGGCCTGATTGGCCCGGACGGCGTCGGCAAATCGAGCCTGCTTTCGCTGATCGCCGGGGCGCGGACCATCGAGCAGGGGAACGTGATGGTGCTTGGCGGCGATATGCGCGATGTGCATCACCGCCGCGAGGTGTGTCCGAAAATCGCGTGGATGCCGCAGGGGCTGGGGAAAAACCTCTATCACACTCTCTCGGTGTATGAAAATGTAGACTTCTTCGCCCGCCTGTTCGGCCACGATAAAGCCGAGCGCGAACTGCGCATCAACGAGCTGCTGCAGAGTACCGGGCTGGCGCCGTTTCGCGATCGCCCCGCCGGAAAACTCTCCGGTGGGATGAAGCAAAAGCTCGGCCTGTGCTGCGCGCTGATCCACGATCCGCAGCTGCTGATCCTTGATGAACCGACCACCGGCGTCGATCCCCTCTCCCGGGCGCAGTTCTGGGAGCTTATCGACAGTATTCGCCAGCGCCAGCCGGCGATGAGCGTGCTGGTGGCCACCGCCTACATGGAAGAGGCCGAGCGATTTGACTGGCTGGTGGCGATGAACGCCGGCGAGGTGCTGGCGACCGGCAGCGCCGCAGAGCTCAAAGCCCAGACCGGCAGCCAGACCCTGGAGCAGGCGTTTATCGCCCTGCTGCCAGAAGCACAGCGTCAGGCGCATAGGGCGGTAGTTATCCCACCGCGCGGCAGCCGTGAGGAAGAGATCGCCATCGAAGCGCGCGGCCTGACCATGCGCTTTGGCAACTTTGTTGCCGTCGACCACGTTAATTTCCGCATCGCCCGCGGTGAAATCTTCGGCTTCCTCGGCTCCAACGGCTGCGGCAAATCCACCACCATGAAGATGCTCACCGGCCTGCTGCCCGCCAGCGAAGGTGAAGCCTGGCTGTTCGGCCAGCCGGTCGACCCGAAGGATATCGCCACCCGCCAGCGGGTGGGTTATATGTCGCAGGCCTTCTCGCTCTATAGCGAACTGACCGTCCGGCAAAACCTCGAGCTGCACGCCCGCCTGTTCCATATTCCGGACGGCGAAATCCCCGGCCGGGTGGCGGAAATGTGCGAGCGCTTTATGCTGACCGAGGTTGAAGACGCGCTTCCCGCCGATCTGCCGCTGGGGATCCGTCAGCGCCTGTCGTTAGCGGTGGCGGTCATCCATCGCCCGGAGATGCTGATCCTCGACGAGCCGACCTCCGGCGTCGACCCGGTGGCGCGGGATATGTTCTGGCAGCTGATGGTAGACCTCGCGCGGCAGGATCAGGTGACCATTTTTATCTCCACCCACTTTATGAATGAGGCGGAACGCTGCGATCGTATCTCCCTGATGCACGCCGGCAAAGTGCTGGCCAGCGATACGCCGCAGGCGCTGGTCGAGCAGCGCGGTTCAAACAGCCTGGAAGAGGCGTTTATCGCCTGGCTTAAAGAGGCCCAGCCGTCCTCTCCAGTACCAGAAGAACCCACGTCTGCTGTGGCATCGCATTCCGGACATACGGCTCCACGGCAGGCCTTCAGTCTTCGCCGGCTGTTTAGCTATAGCCGCCGCGAGGCGCTGGAGCTGCGCCGCGATCCGGTACGATCGACGCTGGCGCTGCTGGGGACGGTGATCCTGATGTTTATCATGGGGTATGGGATCAGCATGGACGTTGAGGATCTGCGCTTTGCCGTCCTCGACCGCGATCAAACCCTCAGCAGCCAGGGCTGGTCGCAGAACATAGCCGGTTCACGCTACTTTATCGAGCAGGCGCCGCTGCACAGCTATGACGAACTGGACCGCCGGATGCGCGACGGCGAGCTGGCGGTGGCAATAGAGATCCCGCCGAACTTTGGTCGCGATATCGCCCGCGGCACGCCGGTGCAAATCGGCGTGTGGGTGGACGGCGCGATGCCCAACCGCGCGGAAACCGTGCGCGGCTACGTACAGGCGATGCATCTGGCCTGGCTGCAGGAGATGGCCGGCCGGCAGAGCAGCCCGCAGCGCGATACCTCGCTCATCTCCATCGAGACCCGCTATCGCTACAATCCAGATGTGAAGAGCCTGCCGGCCATCGTCCCGGCGGTGATCCCGCTGCTGCTGATGATGATCCCGGCGATGCTCAGCGCCCTGAGCGTAGTGCGTGAGAAAGAGCTCGGATCGATTATCAACTTGTACGTGACGCCAACCACCCGCAGCGAATTCCTGCTCGGCAAGCAGCTGCCTTACATCGTACTGGGGATGTTTAACTTCTTCCTGCTGTGCGCGCTGTCGGTCTTTGTCTTTGGCGTCGCGCATAAGGGGAGTTTCCTGACGCTGACCCTGGCGGCGCTGCTGTATGTCACCATCGCCACTGGTCTGGGGCTGCTGATCTCAACCTTTATGAAGAGCCAAATCGCCGCTATTTTCGGTACCGCGATTATTACGCTGATCCCGGCAACCCAGTTTTCCGGAATGATCGATCCGGTGGCCTCGCTGGAAGGTCCCGGACGCTGGATTGGGCAAATCTACCCGACCAGCCACTTCCTGACTATCGCCCGCGGGACCTTTTCGAAAGCGCTGAATATTAGCGATTTGTGGGGCTCATTCATTCCGCTACTGATTGCGGTGCCGCTGGTGCTCGGGTTGAGCGTGCTGCTGCTGAAGAAACAGGAGGGATGATGCGCGGATTACGCAATATTTATAATCTTGGCGTCAAAGAGCTGCGCAGCCTGCTCGGTGATAAAGCGATGCTGGCGCTGATCGTGTTTGCGTTTACCGTGTCGGTGTACTCCTCGGCCACGGTGATGCCCGGTTCGCTGCACCTGGCGCCGATCGCGGTTGCTGATATGGATAAATCACAGCTCTCCTCACGCATTATTAACGCTTTTTACCGTCCCTGGTTTCTTGAGCCGGAGCTGATCACCGCTGATGAGATGGACGCCGGGCTGGATGCCGGGCGCTACACGTTCGCCATCAACATCCCGCCTAACTTCCAGCGCGATGTACTGGCCGGTCGGCAGCCGGAAATCCAGGTCAACGTCGACGCCACGCGCATGAGTCAGGCCTTTACCGGCAACGGTTACATCCAGAATATTATCACCGGCGAAGTAAACAGTTTTGTCGCCCGCTATCGGGATAACAGCGTGCTGCCGGTAGAGCTGGCGGTAAGGATGCGTTTTAATCCTAACCTTGAGCAGGAGCGCTTTGGCGCGGTGATGGCGATCATCAACAATATCACCATGCTGGCCATTGTCCTCACCGGTTCGGCGCTGATCCGCGAGCGGGAACATGGCACCATTGAGCATCTGCTGGTGATGCCGGTCACGCCGTTTGAAATTATGCTGGCCAAGATCTGGTCGATGGGCCTGGTGGTGCTGGTGGTGTCCGGGCTGTCGCTGGTGCTGATGGTGCAGGGGATTTTGCAGGTACCCATTGAGGGATCGGTTCCACTGTTTATGCTGGGGGTGGCGCTCAGCCTGTTCGCCACGACCTCAATCGGCATTTTTATGGGCACCCTCGCCCGCTCGATGCCGCAGCTGGGGCTGCTGATGATCCTGGTCTTACTTCCGCTGCAGATGCTCTCCGGCGGATCCACGCCGCGAGAAAGTATGCCGCAGCTGGTACAGGATATTATGTTGACCATGCCGACCACCCACTTCGTCAGCCTGGCGCAGGCGATATTGTATCGAGGCGCCAGCTTCGCCATCGTCTGGCCGCAGTTCTTAACCTTGCTGGCTATCGGCGGAGTGTTCTTTACTATCGCGTTGCTGCGTTTTCGTAAGACTATCGGTGAGATGGCATAAAGGCTTAAGAAGGGCCGTCGACTTACGGCGGCCGAATGGTTTATTTATGGCGATTCATAAAGCGACGTAAACCCCAGGTGAAGGCCATCGCCATACTGAAGAGAATGAACAGCAACACCACCCAGCTGATGGAGATGCGCAGCAGCGTGCCGGGGGTCATAAACGGCTGCAGATACACGGTGAAGGACTGGGCTGGTGATTTTCCCAGCAGTTCATAAACGTTATCGGTGAGCCACACGCCGACCCGACAGAACAACCAGATAATCGCTGGCCAGCAGAGCAGCACCAGAAAGGTAAAGCGCTCCTGAATGTAAGTGAAGAGCTGGCGCAATGGCGACCAGTTAAGCAGGATTTTCATTTCTATTCTCATTTGCCAGCCGAGAACCAGTCTATGTTTCGCAAGGTATTTCGGGCAGCATCCATACAGGCAATCATCCCCCTTTGTATATCAAATTTGCTGCCATATAAACCAGATCAAGTTAACAAAGTGTTAATGATAAAGCTCATTTAGACAAAAACAGGGAAGAAGCATACCGTTCGCCACAATACATCCGGAAGCGAAGTATCCAGTCACGGAAATATTTTTTCTGAAGCGTAAACGCGTTATTTTGTGGGAGGAAGAGGCCGCATCATTATTTTACCGGAGCACAATATAATGGCGCTGAAATAAAGAAATAATATTAATCGTAGCTGCTGATAATTATTTTCCGACTTGTATCATCCGGTAAATTCACTATCCGGTTGACCATGCCACAAGCATTCGTCACGCTATTTTGCGAAGCAATAAAGGCGGTGCTGCGC
>ULRM01014949.1_pt1 | contig 15149 bp, 16 predicted proteins | sample 1955551 | NCBI WGS metagenome assembly ULRM01 (sample SAMEA4835686, study PRJEB28245) | human gut metagenome | biome: gut microbiome; material: fecal sample | place: Denmark | collected 2008
GAATTCGGTCGTACCAAAGAGAGCTATAAAGTACCTTACGGTGCGGTTATGGCGAAAGGCGACGGTGAGCAGGTTGCCGGCGGTGAAACCGTCGCAAACTGGGATCCGCACACCATGCCGGTTATCACCGAAGTTAGCGGTTTCATCCGTTTCACTGACATGATCGACGGCCAGACCATTACTCGTCAGACTGACGAGCTGACCGGTCTGTCTTCGCTGGTGGTTCTGGACTCTGCAGAACGTACCGCAGGTGGTAAAGATCTGCGTCCAGCACTGAAAATCGTTGATGCTCAGGGCAACGACGTTCTGATCCCAGGCACTGATATGCCTGCTCAGTACTTCCTGCCGGGTAAAGCGATTGTTCAGCTGGAAGATGGCGTACAGATCAGCTCTGGTGACGCCCTGGCGCGTATTCCGCAGGAATCCGGCGGTACCAAGGATATCACCGGTGGTCTGCCGCGCGTTGCGGACCTGTTCGAAGCACGTCGTCCGAAAGAGCCGGCTATCCTGGCTGAAATCAGCGGTATCATTTCCTTCGGTAAAGAAACCAAAGGGAAACGTCGCCTGGTTATCACCCCGGTAGACGGTAGCGAGCCGTACGAAGAGATGATCCCGAAATGGCGTCAGCTCAACGTGTTCGAAGGTGAACGTGTGGAACGTGGTGATGTGGTTTCCGACGGTCCGGAAGCACCGCACGACATTCTGCGTCTGCGTGGCGTACATGCTGTGACCCGTTACATTGTTAACGAAGTCCAGGACGTATACCGTCTGCAGGGCGTTAAGATTAACGATAAGCACATCGAAGTTATCGTTCGTCAGATGCTGCGTAAAGCCACCATCGAAAGCGCAGGCAGCTCCGACTTCCTCGAAGGCGAGCAGGTGGAATACTCCCGCGTCAAGATCGCGAACCGCGAACTGGAAGCGAACGGCAAAGTGGGTGCAACTTACTCCCGCGATCTGCTGGGTATCACCAAAGCGTCTCTGGCAACCGAGTCCTTCATCTCCGCGGCATCGTTCCAGGAGACCACTCGCGTGCTGACCGAAGCAGCCGTTGCGGGCAAACGCGACGAACTGCGCGGTCTGAAAGAGAACGTCATCGTAGGTCGTCTGATCCCGGCCGGTACCGGTTATGCGTATCACCAGGATCGTATGCGCCGTCGCGCTGCTGGCGAGCTGCCGGCGGCACCGCAGGTGAGCGTGGAAGAAGCGTCTGCCAACCTGGCAGAGCTGCTGAACGCAGGTCTGGGCGGTTCTGACAACGATTAATCGTTGATGCACTGCTAAAAAGCCGGTCAGGTTTCCTGACCGGCTTTTTTTATTGTCTATTTTCCGCCGCTTTCCCGGCCCTTAATTACATTTACGACATATTAAATCTTCATTTTCTTAGCAATTAATTCATGCAAAATATCTATTAGAAGCCTTTTTCTAAAACCTTTCTTTATGTATGGGTAAAACTTCTACTCATATCAAAAAATAATCAATTCAAAGGGTATATATTCAAAATACCTGATGAATCATGGGATTACTTCTGTTGCTGTATCTTCGGCGCGACGGCGCTGGAGAGGGATAGCCGCATCTCATGCTTCTCCCGGTCAGGCGCAGAAATAATCCCAACAGGCAGGTAGGGATCATTTTTAGATCTGAGTGGACAGGCTCTGGGGGCTGCATGGAATTCGCGATACAACTCATTATTATATTAATTTGTCTGTTTTATGGTGCCCGAAAAGGGGGGATTGCGCTGGGGCTGCTGGGCGGCATCGGTTTGGTGATCCTCGTCTTTGTTTTTCATCTCCAGCCGGGCAAACCGCCGGTTGATGTGATGCTGGTGATCATTGCAGTGGTAGCCGCCTCGGCGACCCTGCAGGCGTCCGGCGGGTTAGACGTGATGCTGCAGATTGCCGAGAAGCTGCTGCGGCGTAACCCGAAATATGTTTCTATCGTGGCGCCTTTCGTCACCTGCACGCTGACCATCCTCTGCGGTACCGGCCACGTGGTGTATACCATCCTGCCGATTATCTACGATGTGGCGATTAAGAATAACATTCGTCCGGAGCGTCCGATGGCCGCCAGCTCCATTGGCGCTCAGATGGGGATCATCGCCAGCCCGGTCTCGGTGGCGGTAGTATCGCTGGTGGCGATGCTGGGAAATTTTACCTTTAACGGGAAACACCTGGAGTTTCTCGATCTGCTGGCGATAACCATTCCGTCCACGCTGCTGGGTATTTTAGCCATCGGTATCTTCAGCTGGTTCCGCGGCAAAGACCTGGATCAGGACGAAGCCTTCCAGGCGTTTATTGCGCTCCCGGAGAACCGCCATTACGTCTATGGCGATACGGCGACCCTGCTGGACAAAAAGCTGCCGCCCAGCAACTGGATAGCAATGTGGATTTTTCTGGCCTCTATCGCCGTGGTGGCGCTGCTTGGCGCTTTTTCTGAACTGCGCCCGGCCTTTGACGGTAAACCACTGTCGATGGTGCTGGTTATCCAGATGTTTATGCTGCTCTCCGGAGCGCTGATCATCATCATTACAAAAACTAACCCGGCATCGATTTCCAAAAATGAGGTCTTTCGTTCGGGAATGATCGCTATCGTCGCGGTGTACGGCATCGCGTGGATGGCGGAGACCATGTTTGGCGCGCACATGACCGAGATTAAAGGCGTGCTTGGTGAAATGGTAAAAGAGTATCCGTGGGCTTATGCCATCGTGCTGCTACTGGTTTCGAAATTTGTGAACTCCCAGGCGGCAGCGCTGGCGGCGATTGTGCCAGTAGCCCTGGCCATCGGCGTCGACCCGGCCTATATCGTGGCTTCTGCGCCGGCCTGCTATGGCTACTATATTCTGCCGACCTACCCAAGCGATCTGGCGGCGATCCAGTTTGATCGCTCAGGGACCACCCATATCGGCCGCTTTGTGATTAACCACAGCTTTATCCTGCCCGGGCTCATCGGCGTCGGCGTCTCCTGCGTGTTTGGCTGGATATTCGCGGCGATGTACGGCTTTCTGTAAGAAGGACGGGCGCCGGCAGCGACGCCCGTTAAATCCGTGAGATTATTGCGCGAGGGGCAGACGACGATAGAGTTCAATCATGTCGGTCGCCAGATCCTGAATGACCATAGCGTTCATCAGATGGTCCTGGGAATGCACGGTGATCAGGTTAACCGGCAATTTACCGCTGCCTTCATCCATGCCGATAAGCTGGGTCTGAATTTTATGCGCATGTTTGACGAACTCATGGGATTCAGCCATGGCCTGCTCCGCGGCGGCAAAATCGCCTTTTCGCGCCAGCTGTAGCGCCGTCAGCGCCGCGCTACGTGCGGAACCCGCGTTAACCAGCAGCTCCATGATGATCGTTTCTAAATCTTCCATCGATTACTCCAGCATCTTAAGGGCTTTATCCAGAACGGCATCACCTTTCATCATGCCGTAGTCCATCATATCGATCACGGCGACCTTCTTGCCGAACGGGTCGGCCAGCGCCTGCAGCTTCGCCTGCTCATATTTCACCTGCGGGCCGAGCAAAATAATGTCGGCGGCGGCCAGATTATCTTTAAACTCAGCGACCGGTACGGCCTTGATAGAGACCTCAACACCCTTCTTCTGCGCGGCATCTTGCATACGCTGAACCAGCATGCTGGTAGACATACCGGCGGCACAGCACAAAACGATATTCTTCATAGTCAGTGGCCCTTGTGTTCCATGATATCTTATCTTTATCGCGGCCCTGGCGATGCGACAACCGCTTTACCGTGATTGTGTGTAAGGCATCACACAATAATTGAAACCGGTTTCATTTTTTCCGGAAAAAATAAAAAAGCCCACCGAAGTGGGCGGTGGCGGCGCTGAAGTCTTACGCGCGCAGGATACGGTTTTTACCCTGCTGTTTGGCTTTGTACAGCGCTTCATCGACGCTCACCACCAGCTTATCCAGTGGCTCCATATTCCATTCCCCGAGGCCGGCGCTGAAGGTGACCGTAAGGCCATCTTCGCGCCAGGTGCGTCGTTCGACGTTTACCCGCCATGTTTCCAGCAGCGTGCGGGCGTTATCGATATGTTCGGCAGGAAAGACCACCGCGAACTCTTCGCCGCCGTAGCGATAGAGGGATATCTCCAGCGGCTGGAGGACCTGCAGCCCTTCGCGGGCGACGTTACGCAGGACGATATCGCCATTGAGGTGGCCCCAGGTGTCGTTGATCGATTTAAAGTTATCGATATCGACCAGCGCGAGGGCGAACGGCTGGTGATCGTTCATCAGGGCGGCAATATCGCTGTCGAAGGCGCGGCGGTTTTTGCAGCCGGTGAGAGCGTCGATGGTCGCCTGGCGGACGTAGGACAGTTCGCGCTGTTTATTGGTTTCAATCGCTTTACTCAGCATCGCCTCAAGGCGCGGGGCGCGTTTGACGTCACCGGTTTTAATCGCATTGATGATATTCATCAGCACGGTACGGGAAGCATGACGCAGATAAAGACCGAACAGGATAATAATGATCGCTGCGAGAGTGAAACCGCCGATCACTAAATTGGTCTCATGACGTGTCAGATTGACCAGGGTGGCGTTATCGACACGGAAAATCACAAACCAGTCGGGATTGGTAAAGGAGTAATAGTAATACCAGGTGTCGCTCCCGGGATCGTAAAGCTGCCCCTCTCCGCTGGTCATTTTATCCATCAGCTCGTCCCTGACGAAGGGTTTAAACAGCGCGCCCGGGTCGGAGTGCAGGACCACTTTGCCATCCCGTTGCACCACAAAAAATTCTCCCTGTACGGGCGCCACCATCTGGCGCAGCGCGAACCCCATGGAGGTGAGATCGAGATGAAAGGCCAGGCTGCCCTTGAGTTTCCCTTCCGGGGTAATGATGGGTTTGAAAATGGTAATCGTCGGATGGTGGGTGAAATAATCCATATACGGACTGGTGTAGTGGCTGAAGGTGCTGGCTTCCGCCTGTTTGATAAACCAGGGCCGCGTTCTGGGATCGAAAGCCCGGCTGTCTTCGTTTTCCAGCACCTCCGGGGCGCGCAGATAGTGGCCCTCGGTATCCGCCAGCGAGATGGATGAGACGCTTGGCATCATGTTCTGTAACTGCATCAGCGTGGTTAACCCTTTCTCCGGCTCCACATTGACTGCGCGATTCAGTTCGTCATTGCGGGCAAAGAAGGCGGCTGCGCGCCCGAGGATAAAATCATTTTCCCGCAGCAGGGTTTCCGTATAGTTGATCGCCAGGTTATGGGTAAAATTGCGGTTAATATCGTGATAATCTTCGAGAAAATCTTTCTGTTGCGCCAGAGTCACAAAAATAGCGATCAGCATAAAGCTGAGCAAAATACCGGCAAACCCCACGACGATCGGCGTCGTAAAAGAGAGCTTTCTGTTGTGTAGAGCCATGAATCGTTAATCGTCCCGGATGTATAAACCATGGGTCCGAACGCAGGTTGCGTCTGGGACGCCTGCCGATCGAATCAGTTCACTATTGCTCAATTATAACTCTGAGGCCTTCATGTATCGTGATTTATATTCGGCGATAATGTGCAGGCCTCTGCTCAGCGCGGAGAGGCAGGGCGAAAATGAGGAAGAAAAGGTTCGCCCTGGTCAGCGTCCGCTGCTGACCAGGGCAGAATAGAAAAACGGCGTCGGGCGGGCCAGCCTCCGTTTTTCATCTCTCGTGCAGGCGCGCAAAATTATCAGGCGTTTACATTGTACATCATGAGGTTTGCGAAGCGCGTCCCAGCCAGCTATCCCAGTCTTTCCATACCGGCTGCAGGCCGCGGGCGGCCAGCGCGCTGGCGACCTCTTCAGGGCGGCGATCGTCGTGCGGGGCAAATTGCTCGAGCTCCGGATGATCGTCGGCGTAGCCGCCGGGCTGGGTTTTAGAGAAGGCGCTGACGTTATTGATCGCCAGCGGGATCACCCGGTCGCGGAACCAGGGTGATTCGCGGGTGGATAGCGACAGCTCAACCTCTGGCGCCAGCAGGCGGAAGGCGCAGATAGTTTGCACCAGCTGGCGCTCATCCATCAGCGAAGCCGGTTCAATACCGCCGGCGCAGGGACGCAGGCGCGGGAAGGAGACCGAATAGCGGCTGCGCCAGTAGCGCTGCTGCAGCCACAGCAGGTGCTCAGCGACTATAAAGCAGTCCACTCGCCAGCTGTCGGAAAGGCCGATGAGCGCGCCAAGGCCGATCTTATCGATCCCCGCCGCGCCTAAGCGATCCGGCGTATCCAGCCGCCAGAAGAAATCCTGTTTTTTTCCTTTCAGATGGTGTTGGGCGTACATGCTTTCATGATAGGTCTCCTGATAGACCATCACCCCGTCGAGCCCCAGGGTTTTCAGCTCGGCATACTCTTCAGTCGCCAGCGGCTGCACCTCCATATGCAGCGAGGCAAACTGGCTGCGGATAGCCGGTAGGTGCTGACGGAAATAATCCATTCCCACCTTACCCTGATGTTCGCCGGTCACCAGCAGCAGATGCTCAAAGCCCAGGTTGCGGATCGCGGCGCACTCGCGGGCAATCTCGGCGGCATCCAGCGTCTTGCGCTTAATGCGGTTGCTCATCGAGAAGCCGCAGTAGGTGCAGTCGTTAGCGCACAGGTTGGAGAGATACAGCGGCACGTAGAAGCTGACGGTATTGCCGAAGCGCTGGCGGGTGAGGCGCTGCGCGCGCTGGGCCAGCGGTTCAAGGTAATTGGCCGCGGCAGGCGAGAGCAGGGCCATCATATCGTCGCGGGTGAGCTGTTTGGCCGCCAGCGCCCGTTCGACGTCGGCGGCGGTTTTGCTGTTGATGCGCAGGCGGATATCGTCCCACTCCAGCTGCCGCCAGCGATCGCTAAAGGTTTTCATGCCAGCGCCTCCAGGAATCCGGTGAGCGGGCTGGTGGCCTGCGCCTGCGTACTGCGTGCCCCCGGTCCGGCCTGACGCGCCAGTAATCCGGCATCGATCGCCATACGGAAGGCGCGGGCCATGGCCACGGGGTCGTCGGCGACGGCAATGGCGGTATTGACCAGCACCGCGTCCGCGCCCATCTCCAGCGCCTGCGCCGCATGGCTCGGGACGCCGATCCCGGCGTCGACCACCACCGGGACCGTCGCCTGCTCGATAATAATCTCCAGCATGGCTTTGGTTTCCAGCCCCTGATTGGAGCCGATCGGCGCACCCAGCGGCATCACCGCCGCGCAGCCCACCTCTTCCAGTCGTTTACACAGCACCGGATCGGCGCCGCAGTAGGGCAGCACCACGAACCCTTCGCGGACCAGCAGCTCCGCCGCTTTCAGGGTTTCAATCGGGTCGGGCAGCAGCCAGCGGGCGTCCGGGTGGATCTCCAGCTTCAGCCAGTGGGTACCCAGGGCTTCCCGCGCCAGACGGGCGGCAAACACCGCCTCTTCCGCCGTCTTGGCGCCCGAGGTATTCGGCAGCAGGCTGACTCCCGCCGCCAGCAGCGGGGCGAGGATGGCGTCATTGCGCTGGCGTAAATCGACGCGCTTCATCGCCAGGGTTACCAGTTGGCTGCCCGAGGCGCGAATCGCCTCGACCATCACCTCCGGGGCGGCGAATTTGCCGGTACCGGTGAAAAGATGGGATTCAAACGTTTTGTCTGCAATACGTAACATGTCAGCCTCCAGCGATAACCTGAAAAAGCAGGACCCGATCGCCTTCCTGCAAGAGATGATCTTCCCACCGGTCGCGCGGCAGGATGTGTTGATTGAGCGCCAGCGCAACGCCAGGCTGCTGCTGTTCGAGCTGGGTCAGCAGGGCGTTGACGCTGAGATTGTCGGCGCACGCCAGCGGCTCGTCGTTAAACCAGATCTGCATGCCGCCCTCCGCACACCGGGCAGCTCCGGGAACGCTGTAGCGCAAGGGCGCGCCAGTTGCTGGTGCGGGCGTCGAACAGCCGCAGGGTGTTGCGCGGCGTCGCCATGCCGCTGAGCAGCTTAATCGTCTCCAGCGCCTGCAGGGTGCCCATCATGCCGACCACCGGGCCGACGATCCCCGCGGTGCGGCAGTTGCGCTGCGGTTCATCGCTTTCCGGCCACAGGCAGCGATAGCAGCCCTGCGTCCAGGGCGGGGTGAGCACCATCAGCTGACCGCCGAAGCCCACGGCGCTGGCGGTCACTAACGGGGTATCGAGGGCCACACAGGCGGCATTGATCGCCTGGCGGGTGACCATATTATCGGTACAGTCCAGCACCACGTCCGCTTTCGCCACTTCGGCGCGGAGCGCCTCGCCGCTTAAGCGCTGCTGGAGCGCTACCAGTTTGATCTGCGGGTTTAGCTGGCTGAGCCGGGTCTGTGCCGCTGCGGCTTTTGGCCGATCGATATCCGCGCTGGTGAACAAGATCTGCCGTTGCAGGTTGCTGAGATGCACCGCGTCGTCATCGGCCAGGGTCAGCGTCCCGACGCCAGCCCCGGCCAGATAGAGCGCCGCCGGGGAGCCCAGCCCGCCAAGGCCGATAATCAGCACTCGACTGGCTAACAGCTTCTGCTGCCCTTCGATGGCAATATCCTCCAGCAGCAGCTGGCGGCTATAGCGCATAAAGTCGTGATCATTCATCGCCCGCTCCCGCCAGCGCCAGCAGTTGGTCGGTCGCTGCCCGCCAGTCCGCCGCCTGGGTGATGGCGCTGACCACCGCGATGCTGCCGACGCCGGTCGCCAGTACCCCCGGCGCCTTTTCCAGGCTAATTCCGCCGATCGCCACGGTGGGGTAATCCGCCAGGCGTTGAATATGTCTGGCAAGCTGCTCGAGGCCCTGCGGCGCGGAAGGCATCTGTTTGGTTTGCGTCGGGAAGACGTGACCTAGCGCGATGTAAGAGGGGCGCGCCGCAAGGGCGACATCAATTTCCATATCATCGTGAGTAGAGACGCCAAGACGCAGCCCGGCCTGGCGGATAGCGCTCAGATCGGTGGTTTCCAGATCTTCTTGTCCGAGATGCACGCCATAGGCCTGATGCTTAATCGCCAGCTGCCAGTAATCGTTAATGAACAGTCGGGCGTGATAGCGGCGACCAAGGGCGATGGCGGCGATCACGTCATCCTCCACTTCGCTGTCGCGCCGGTCTTTGATGCGTAACTGAAGGGTACGTACCCCAGCTTCGAGCAGGCGCTCAATCCACGCCACGCTGTCCACCACCGGGTAGAGTCCGAGACGAAACGGGACGGGTGGAAAATCAGGTTGATACATCAGGCTTCCTCCTGTTTCAGGTAGATTTCGCCGCCGCGGGCGCGGAAGTTATTCGACATATCGGCCATGCCGGCTTCGATACTTTGCTTCGCGGCGTAGTCGCGGACCTCCTGAGTGATTTTCATCGAACAGAATTTCGGCCCGCACATGGAGCAGAAGTGGGCGACTTTGCCGGACTCCTGCGGCAGGGTTTCATCGTGATAGGCCCGCGCGGTGAACGGGTCGAGCGCGAGGTTGAACTGGTCTTCCCAGCGGAATTCAAAACGCGCTTTTGACATCGCATTGTCGCGGATCTGCGCCCCGGGGTGGCCTTTCGCGAGGTCGGCGGCGTGGGCGGCGATTTTGTAGGTAATCAGCCCCTGTTTGACATCCTCTTTGTTGGGCAGGCCGAGATGCTCTTTCGGCGTGACATAGCACAGCATGGCGCAGCCGAACCAGCCGATCATTGCCGCGCCGATACCGGAGGTGAAATGGTCGTAGCCCGGCGCGATATCAGTGGTGAGCGGCCCCAGGGTGTAGAACGGCGCTTCGTGGCAGTGCTCCAGCTGTTCGGTCATATTGCGGCGGATCATCTGCATCGGCACGTGGCCAGGGCCTTCAATCATCACCTGCACGTCATATTCCCAGGCGATTTTCGTCAGTTCGCCGAGGGTGCGCAGCTCGGAAAACTGCGCCTCGTCGTTGGCATCCTGAATGGAGCCGGGGCGCAGGCCATCGCCCAGCGACAGCGACACGTCATAGGCGGCGCAGATTTCGCAGATTTCGCGGAAATGCTGGTAGAGGAAGTTTTCCTGATGATGCGACAGGCACCACTTAGCCATGATTGAGCCGCCGCGCGAGACGATACCGGTCAGGCGCTTCGCCGTCATCGGGACGTAGCGCAACAGTACGCCGGCGTGAATCGTGAAGTAGTCGACGCCTTGCTCGGCCTGTTCCAGCAGGGTATCGCGGAAGACTTGCCAGGTGAGATTCTCGGCGATGCCGTTGACCTTCTCCAGCGCCTGGTAAATCGGCACGGTACCAATCGGCACCGGGCTGTTGCGCAGGATCCACTCGCGGGTTTCGTGGATATAGCGGCCGGTGGAGAGGTCCATCACCGTGTCGGCGCCCCAGCGGGTTGACCAGACCAGTTTCTCGACCTCTTCTTCGATGGAAGAGGTCACCGCCGAGTTGCCGATATTGGCATTCACTTTCACCAGGAAGTTGCGGCCGATAATCATCGGTTCAGACTCCGGGTGGTTGATGTTGGCGGGGATGATGGCGCGTCCGGCGGCCACTTCATCGCGAACAAACTCGGGGGTGATGTTTTCCGGAAGGTGGGCGCCGAAGCCTTCACCTGCGTGCTGCTGGCGCAGAACCTCGCTGCGGATACGTTCGCGACCCATGTTTTCGCGAATGGCGATGAACTCCATCTCCGGGGTGACTATCCCCTGGCGGGCGTAGTGCAGCTGGGTAACGCATTTGCCAGCGACGGCGCGTTTGGGCGTCAGCAGGCCGCTGAAGCGCAGCTCATCGAGACCGTCGTCGGCCAGCCGCGCTTTGGTATAGGCCGAGCTGCGTTCGCTGAGCGGCGCGCAGTCGTTACGCGCGTCGATCCACGGCTGGCGCAGCTTTGCCAACCCCTGGCGGACATCAATGCTAATATCCGGGTCGCCATACGGCCCGGAGGTGTCATACACCGGGATCGGTTCGTTGGTTTCGTACCGGGGGTTATCTTTATCGCCGCCGACGAGAGTTGGGCTGAGCTGAATTTCACGCATCGGGACGCGGATATCCGCTTGTGAGCCGTGAACATAGATGCGGCGTGAATTAGGAAAAGCGGTACCCGCCAGCGTATCAATGAATCGCTGCGCGTGCTCGCGTTGTTCCCGACGGGTTAGTTTGGTAGTAGACATAGCGCATTCCAGTTAAAAAAGGACATGGCTTGTCAGACGACGGATGGAGTAACAGATGCGATCGGCCCTGACGGACTGACGCGAACAGCAGTTTACTCTTGTTCCCTTCGCAGGTATTAGCCTGATCAGGTTCCGCGGATCCCGAATTAACGGTCTCAGCCTTTTCCACGTTAGCCTGCGCATGGAAAATAGGCACTCCGACAAGATGAAATCCCTCCGCAGAGGGATAATGTACGTAAATTACGCGTTAACGGTTCACAACTCAAGCGGTCGGCGCAATATTATCGCGCACGTCATTGCTCAGGTTATGGGCGACAGCCAGGGCGATCAGTTTATCTTCCAGCGCGAAACGCGCCTCCAGCGACTCGCCGATATCCGACAGCGCCTGCTGAAATTCAAGATAGTTATCGTGATCGATGGCGTTTTCGAGGCAGGTATCGTAGTAGTCCATCATCTGCTGGGTATTGGCTTCCAGCTGCGGGTAAAGCCGGGTGGCGGCTAAAAGAGGGGTATCGCCTTCCATTTCGCCAATAATGCGTTCATAAATACTAAAATGACCGGATGAGAGGTAATCCACCAGACTTTGGCAAAAGTCATCCAGCGCCTTTTCGTTTAGCCGCATAAACGACTCTTTGCCCGGTTTCAGGCCAACCAGGTTGTAGTAAGCCACGAGCAGATGCTTACGCACTTGTAGCCAGCGATCGACCAGTTCATTACTACCGCCAACGCGCTCCGTCAGATTTTCCAGCTGGTTTAGCATGATTGACTCCGCTAGTTTTGATTTAAATCTGCTCACCAAAATGTAAATATAATGTTAACAACATGCCAGTGAAGCAAAGGTAGTGCAATAGATATGGATCGTATTATTGAAAAATTAGATCGCGGCTGGTGGGTTGTCAGTCACGAACAAAAATTATGGTTGCCTGGTGGAGAATTACCACATGGCGAAGCGGTTAATTTCGATCTTGTCGGCCAGCATGCGCTGCATATTGGCGAGTGGCAGGGCGAGTCCGTGTGGATGGTGCGCCAGGATCGTCGCCATGACATGGGATCGTTGCGCCAGGTGCTGGATCAGGATACGGGACTCTTCCAGCTGGCTGGGCGGGGGATCCAGCTCGCCGAATTTTATCGCTCGCATAAATTTTGCGGTTACTGCGGCCACCCGATGCATGCCAGCAAAAGCGAATGGGCGATGCTGTGCAGCCACTGCCGCGAACGTTACTACCCGCAAATTGCCCCCTGCATTATCGTGGCAATCCGTCGCGACGATGCGATCCTGCTGGCGCAACATACGCGGCATCGCAACGGCGTGCACACCGTGCTGGCCGGCTTTGTCGAGGTCGGCGAAACCCTTGAGCAGGCGGTGGCTCGCGAGGTGATGGAGGAGAGCGGTATTCGGGTAAAAAATCTGCGTTACGTGACCTCTCAGCCATGGCCGTTCCCGCAGTCGCTGATGACCGCCTTTATGGCGGATTACGCTGATGGCGAGATCGTGGTCGACAAAAAAGAGTTACTGACCGCGGACTGGTATCGCTATGACGACCTGCCGCTTCTGCCGCCGCCGGGGACAGTGGCGCGGCGGCTTATCGAAGATACCGTCGCGATGTGTCGGGCAGAGTTCGAGTGACATGTTACACTGGGCGTATCAACGCTAAAGGAATGTAAAAATGACCGAACTGAAGAACGATCGTTACCTGCGCGCGCTGCTGCGTCAGCCGGTTGATGTCACCCCGGTGTGGATGATGCGCCAGGCGGGCCGCTATTTACCGGAGTACAAAGCCACCCGTGCGCAAGCGGGCGACTTTATGTCGCTGTGTAAAAATGCCGAGCTGGCCTGCGAAGTGACGCTCCAGCCGCTGCGCCGTTACCCGCTGGACGCGGCGATCCTCTTTTCGGACATCCTGACCATCCCGGACGCCATGGGGCTGGGGCTGTACTTTGAAGCTGGCGAAGGTCCGCGCTTCACCTCGCCGGTAAAAAGTAAAGCCGACGTCGACAAGCTGCCGATCCCGGATCCGGAGCAGGAGCTGGGCTATGTAATGAACGCCGTGCGCACCATTCGCCGCGAACTGAAAGGCGAAGTGCCGCTGATCGGTTTTTCCGGTAGTCCATGGACGCTGGCTACGTACATGGTGGAGGGCGGCAGCAGCAAGGCTTTCACCGTGATTAAAAAGATGATGTACGCCGAGCCGCAGGCGCTGCATGCGCTGCTGGATAAGCTGGCGAAGAGCGTCACCCTGTATCTCAACGCGCAGATCAAAGCCGGCGCGCAGTCGGTGATGATTTTTGACACCTGGGGCGGGGTGCTGACCGGCCGCGACTATCAGCAGTTCTCCCTCTACTACATGCATAAGATCGTCGATGGCCTGCTGCGGGAAAACGAAGGCCGCCGCGTGCCGGTGACACTGTTCACCAAAGGCGGTGGTCAGTGGCTGGAAGCGATGGCGGAGACCGGCTGCGATGCGTTGGGTCTCGACTGGACCACCGATATTGCCGATGCCCGCCGTCGCGTGGGTAACAAAGTAGCGCTACAGGGCAATATGGATCCGTCGATGCTCTATGCGCCCGCCCCGCGTATTGAAGAAGAAGTGGCGACCATTCTTGCCGGCTTTGGCCAGGGGGAAGGCCACGTCTTTAACCTTGGACACGGTATTCATCAGGACGTTGACCCCGAGCATGCGGGCGTCTTTGTTGAGGCTGTGCACCGTCTGTCCGCACCCTATCACCAGTAGGAGATAAGCCCTATGGATTTAGCCGCACTACGTACCCAACAGCAACAGTTAGCCGCGTCGGTAGAGCGTGCGGATCGACTGGATCGCGACCCGCCGGCGTTGATCGGCGGCGCGGACGTCGGGTTTGAGCAGGAAGGGGAGATCACCCGGGCTGCGATGGTGCTGCTGACCTGGCCTGAGCTTGAGCTGGTGGAGTATCAGGTGGCGCGGGTCGCCACCTCTATGCCCTATATTCCCGGCTTTCTCTCGTTTCGCGAAACGCCTGCGCTGCTGGCGGCGTGGGAGCAGCTTTCGCAAAAACCGGACCTGCTCTTCGTTGACGGACACGGCATTTCTCATCCCCGGAGATTGGGCGTCGCCAGCCATTTTGGCCTGATGATTGATGTGCCGACTATCGGAGTGGCGAAAAAACGCCTGTGCGGCAAAATTGGCGACCTGGGTGATGAGCCTGGCGCGCTGGCCCCGCTGATGGATAAAAATGAGCAACTGGCCTGGGTCTGGCGCAGCAAAGTGCGCTGCAACCCGCTGTTTATTAGCACCGGCCACAGGGTAGGCATGGACAGCGCTTTAATGTGGGTTGAGCGTTGCATGCGAGGCTACCGTCTGCCCGAGCCGACGCGCTGGGCCGATGCGGTGGCGTCCCGTCGTCCGTCGTTTGTGCGTTGGCAAGCAAATCACAGCTGATTCAGGTACACTGCGCCTAATTTCTGACTTCGAGAATTCATCATGTTACAAAACCCGATTCACCTGCGCCTGGAGAAGCTGGAAAGCTGGCAGCATGTCACTTTTATGGCCTGCCTGTGCGAACGTATGTATCCCAACTACGCGATGTTCTGCAAGCAAACCGAGTTTGGCGACGGCCTGCTTTATCGTCGTATCCTGGACCTGATCTGGGAAACGCTGACGGTTAAAGATGCGAAGGTGAATTTCGACAGCCAGCTGGAGAAGCTGGAAGAGGCGATCCCGGCGGCAGATGATTTCGACATGTACGGTGTCTATCCGGCCATAGACGCTTGCGTGGCGTTGAGTGAACTGATTCATTCTCGTCTGAGCGGCGAAACGCTCGAGCACGCGATCGAGGTGAGCAAGACCTCCATCACCACCGTGGCGATGCTGGAAATGACCCAGGAAGGTCGCGAAATGACCGACGAAGAGTTGAAAGCGAATCCGGCGGTAGAGCAGGAATGGGATATTCAGTGGGAAATTTTCCGCCTGCTGGCCGACTGTGAAGAGCGTGATCTTGAGCTGATAAAAGGCCTGCGCGCGGACCTGCGCGAGGCTGGCGAGAGCAATATTGGTATAAATTTTCAGCAGTGAGACCAGAAAACGTGATTTACCGCCTGAATTGTAGCGTC
>ULRM01011082.1_pt1 | contig 15148 bp, 18 predicted proteins | sample 1955551 | NCBI WGS metagenome assembly ULRM01 (sample SAMEA4835686, study PRJEB28245) | human gut metagenome | biome: gut microbiome; material: fecal sample | place: Denmark | collected 2008
AAAAGTTAGATTTTTTGGTCTAACTTTTGGGGGTCGGTACAGATTTTGATTTGCTGCTGTACGCAGATTCACCGATTGAATTGCCAATTCAGGTAATTCAATCGCATCCTGCTTTTTTTGAGCAATTCGATACCCAAGTAGTGACTCGGCAAGGCGGTTTTTCACTAAAAGAGTATTTGAGAGAGCCAGAGAAAAAAATTCTATTGAAAACAGTCGAAGGACCTAAATTAACCAAAGAACTTTGGTAATAAAGAAAAAGAGAGAGAAAGAGATGTTTGAAAACAAAAAAATCAAAATCAACGTAAGTGACTTCCAGAAAGTATCAGCTGTAACGGCTGTTATGATGCAAACGATATTGAGCTTTGCTTTGGCAAACAGCCACAGCGCAACAAATATAGCTTTTCTTGGTACCTTTTACGTCATCGTTAAATACACAGCACCAATGTTTATTTTTGCAATTGTTTATAATATGGTAAAAACAAGCCAGCATTTGTCTTATTGGGAATTTTTGAAAGAAAATTTTTTTGAACTAGTCGTTCCGTATCTTCTATGGACGACGGCTTATCTTTGGCTATTTCCAGCAGTCCAACAACAAACTCCGTATACGGATACTGCAAGCTTTTTACTGAAATATGTCACAGGTGATGGAGCGCCTCATTTATGGTATACCGTTATGATGCTGCAGATCCAATTGTTCATGCCGTTTTTTGTTTGGCTCGGTTACAAAGTATTTGCTAATAAAAAATATGTATGGCCAGTATTGATTGGTTCAACGATTTTATATGTCGCATGGTATCTGTTCTATCAAACACAAGTATTGACTGGGCCTTATCATGACAGCTGGTACTTGTTAGATCGGTTTGTTGCTAGTTTCATGATTTACGGGATTTATGGGGTAGCCGCATTTGTTTATCATGAAAAAGTTTATCAATATTTGGACAGAGTACGTTATCTTTTCTTACCTGTTGCCTTAGTTATCGCGTTCTTTTCTGTCCGTTCATTGCTCGCACATCCAGGAGACTTGAGCTTTGCGAATGCGCCTTACTTGAATACGATCCAAAGTTTATACAGTTTAGTCATCATCTTTGCTGTCTTCATAGGCGCTTCCAAAATGATTGTAAACGATTCGCCAAAATTGCCATTGTTCAAATGGTTGTCTGTTTATGCTTATCGTACGTATTTAGCCAATGTATTTGTTTTCCAAGTACTGTTATTATTGTTTAAAGATAGTTGGCTGCAGTTACCTTCAGGAGTCATGATTCTTGTAGCTTATCTAATGACGGCAAGTTGTGCATTTGCTTTAAGCTGGTTACTTCATATTATTTGGGTAGCTATCAAAAAAGGTTTCAGCAAGTAATAGTAGAAAGAAGGAGTGAGTGTCATGATAAATGACGAACGAAAAAAAGCAGTGACTCAGCAACTCGCTGCGTTGGTAGAGGAAGCATTGATCGCAGAAGTAACATTAAGTCCAAAACCTGGATTAGTGGATGCACTGGATGCGGGTGCACATTCCGATATGGACTATGCTTTATTTCTTAAGTCTGCTAAGACGCTAACTCCTTTTTTTGAAGAAATGGCTCAAATAGCATGGCATCATGCTATTGATCAGGAGTTAAGAGAAAGAATTGCTGAGATTGGGCGAAAAGCGGAAAAGGCAATGCTGATTGCTACAAATGACATCAATACCCATAAAGGAGCGATTTGGGCAATGGGGCTATTGATCAGTGTCATTGCACAAAAAATCAGTATGGAACAGCCTTTTTCTTTATCGAAAATACTTGATGATGTCAGCAAGCTTGCTGCTTTTCCTGATACAAAATATCGTCATAAAAAAACCACTCATGGTCATACGGTGAAGCAAAAATATGGCGTAAATGGTGCATATGAAGAAGCGATATTAGGGTATCCGCATATCAGGCTTGCAATCCAATCAGCTAAGGAGCTAGATAATGATTCATATGTACAGAAACAAATGCATATGTTGTTAGTTTTGATGAGTTCGCTAGATGACACATGCGTATTGCATCGCAGTGATCAGAAAACGTTAGTGGAAATGCAAAAACTTGCTCATGCTGCTAGTCAAAGTGCTTTACCAAATCGTCCATTTACAGCACTGCTGCACTTTTGTCAGGAAAACCAAATCTCTCCTGGAGGAAGCGCAGATCTCTTGTCTGCAAGCTTGTTCATGCTGAAGATAGAGGAATTATGGACTGTCGACACATACATCTGTCCGATGTTACTCAATGACTAAATAAGACAAAATTGCTAAAAAAACAGTTTATGCATCTGGTTATTGACTCTTCCTTTTAGCAAGGCTATGATAAAAAAAGTTTTTTGTAATAAAAGATAACGAGGAAGACAATGAAAAAAATCAATTATTTAGCAATCATTTTGTTAGTGGGCCTATGTTTGTTTGCTCTGCCGACCCAAGGATTCGCTGTCGCGGGTGGTCATGGTGGAGGTACATCTAGCGGTCGAAGTTCGGGCAGAGGTTCATTTGGCGGTCGTTCATATGGGGGCAGTTATTTTGGCAGTCGTTCTTACGGCAGAGATTCTTATGGGTATTATGGTCCAAGTACAGGTCCTTCTAGTTATGAGCAAACGGGATTTCTTGCATTAGCTGTTTTGTCAGTAGGAGGGGTTTCTGCTTTTTCTATCGTCAAGAATAAAAGACAAAAGAAAAGGCTGAAAGCGGAGATATTGTCCCGCATGTCAGGAACGGCTAAAGAAAAGAAAGCACAGTTTCTGGAAATCCAAAAGATATTCATGAAGATCCAATCCGCTTGGGAAGAAGAAACTCCTGAAAAAGCCAGAAGCTGTTATACAGACAAGCTGTTTGCCGAACATCAGAAAGTTCTGCAAAAAAACAAAGCAGACGGTGTAAGAAATCATACTAAAAAAGTAACTATTCAGGAAGTAGGGAATTATCGACAGATCCACGAGAATAGTTTTGCCATCCGAATTGATTTCAGATGCTGTGATTATTTAGTTGATCGAAAAGATGGACGCTTGATCTCAGGAAGTAAGACACAACGACAGTATTTTTCTCAGATATGGTATTTTGATTTTTCTGAGAAAGAAAAAAGATGGCAAGCCGATTTTATTCAGCCGATTATGCTGGATTGACAGGAAATATTTATGAACGGAGTTGTGACAAAAGCCTTGTCGCAGCTCCTTTTTCTGAATAAACGGTGTTCCAGAGATAGCCTATCGGCAATAAGGCACGATTTTGTAAAATATGGGAAGCGATTTTTCAAAATCGCTTCTTATCGCTCAAGGCTGAACATCTCTGTCACAACCTCTCCACTAAATGGTGTTCAAAAGCTTGCATCTGCGATAATAAGAACAACCAAACAAAAAATAGGAAGCACTATTTTAGTTTAGTTGTTCTTATTACTTGATGCAGGACAGCTTTTTCACAACCTCTGATTCACGGTGTTCCAGAAGTAGCTTCTTCGGAAATAAGCTGAAATTTCACAAAAATTTGAGAAGCAATTTTCGTAAATTCCTTCTTATTTCTTGAATCTGACCACTTCTGTCACAACCTCTTTTTTGTATAGTTGGGCAAATTTTTTGTAATAATAGGCGTATGTCTTTTTCGTTGAGGAGATGAAAAAGCATATGGCTTATTTTTTGTTTGCTTTGCTTACTTTCTTTCCACTTCAAGTGGCAGAAATATCTACTTTTTATTATGTAAGCGGAACCATATACTTGAAATCAGAAGGAGATCATTTCTATGAAAACAAGAACAATTGAAATACTTCACAGAATCATGACAGCCCAATATCCAGTAAAAGCAAAACATCTAGCAAGTGAGTTCAATGTCAGTCAGCGGACGATTCGTCAGGAAGTTCTTGAAGCGAATATCTGGTTGAGCAGTAAAAAGCTTCCGGAGATCCGTACAATTCGCAACAAAGGTTTTTTGTTGAAGCTGGAAAAGGAAAAGCAAGCTCGATTAGAAACTGAAATAAAAGATGTGAAAGACGGCTTTTTGAATCGGCGCGAACGTATTTTTGATCTAGTTTTAGCCGTTGCTTACAGCCGAATCCCGATCCATCTAAACAAAAAAGAAGAAGAATTTCAAATCTCTAAAAGTACATTAGATGAAGATATGAGACGGTTACGAGCAACACTGGTCAGTTATGGGATAGAGATCGTCAGTTATGGAAAGCAAGGACTGGTTTATAAAGGTTCAGAACGATCTATCCGTACGATGATCTATGATTTTATCAATCAGAATCTGGGAATGACCGACTTCTTTATGAATCAAGATGCACAATTAACACCGGCTCAAAAAATCTTTCTCCATTATTTTCCTTTGGTGGAAATCAAAAAAATACAGGAGATCTATTCCAATAAGTTGTTGAAACAAGAAGATGATATTTATAAAAAACAAATCCTGCTTTTTACATTGATCTGGATCCAGCGAATCAGGAAACATGAATTTATCTCTGCCATTAATTGGAAAAATACAGAAATAAAAGACAGTAGCTTTTCTGCATTTATTGACCACATGATCGAGGAATTTCAATTGGACAATGTCCCGCAAGTAGAAAGAAATTATCTTCGTTTCACTATTGAGACGTTCAATGCTAGAGATATCTCCAATTCAATCGAGTGGGTACAAGCTCAATTACTAACGATCCAATTGATCCAATTTGTAGAGAACGAGACACACATACCTTTCCATCTAAAGGAAGAAGCTTTATTCGAAAATCTCTATAAGCACATGGCTGCACTGATTGTAAGAATCAAGAATCATATCCAAGTCATGAATCCATTGAAAGAAAACATCCGAACAAATTATTTCCCAATCTACCGCGCAGTCACTCATTTTGTTCCTACGATCGAAGAAGTAATTGGTGGCAAGATACTGGAGGACGAGATAGCTTTTCTTGTCATCCACTTTTCGACGATCGCCAGTGTAATCAAGCGAGACTTGAATTATGTTTATAAATCAGTCGTTGTCTGTAACCATGGGATGGCTACTGGAAATCTGTTAGCAGAGAATCTGAAAGAAAAGTTTCCTCAGATCGAGATTACTGCAGTTTTAAGTTCAAAAGAAATCGAATTAGTAGATAAATTGGATGTCAATCTGGTTTTCAGCACCTTTCAATTGAATTATCGAAATAAGCCGCTTTTAGTTGTCGATCCGATTTTAACTGAGACGAATATCTTGGTTATAGAAGACTTTTTGAAAAGAAATGAAGAACTACAGCGGTTAGAGCCTAACAGTCATGAATCGACGGAGTTATTCACTCAAATAATAGATGTCATGAAAGAAAGTGGTGGCCGAGTAGATCGAATCATCTATGGCAAGTTAGAAAAATTATTCGAAACAAACAATTTAGAAATCAACAAAAGGGAGATCCAGCCTATGTTAAAAGATATTTTGACGGACAGCAATATCATGATCAAAGAAAAAGCCACTACTTGGGAGGAATCGATTGAACTAGCTGCTAGACCATTGGTTAAAGAAAACATTGTCGAAGAGCGCTATGTCGAAGCGATGATTCGTGCAGTGAATGAATACGGACCGTATATCGTGATTGGCAAACACATGGCACTAGCCCATGCCCGACCAGAAGATGGGGTCAATAAATTAGGAGTCAGCGTAGCTACAATTGAGCAACCAATCGATTTCGGTAATCCTGAAGTGGATCCAGTAAAGATTATTTTTTGTTTGGCAGCAGTAGACTCCTACTCGCATCTGAACATCATGAAAGAACTAATTGAATTGATCAACAACGAAGAGAAGTTGGATCGATTGATTGAATGCACAAATATCGAAGATTTCAAACAACTGCTTTTTTCAGTAGTTGAGAAATAGTAAATGATACGGGGGAGAACAAAGATGAACAAATTGAACATTTTATTCGTATGCGGTGCAGGTTTAGGAAGCAGTTTTGCAGCACAGATGTCTGCTGAGGATGTTTTGAACAAATTAGGAGTAGAAGCCAAACTGGACCATTGTGATATTTCTTCCGCAGTTTCCATGAAACCAGATGTAATCATCACAGCAGAAAATTTTCGTTCGCAGTTCGAAAAGTTCGCAGTTGATCCTAAAACGGCGATGATCTATTTGAAAAATATTGTTTCAAAAAATGAAATTGAAGAAAAAATCACCCCAGTTCTGCAAGATAAGGGAGTTATCTAAATACAAAAAGAAAAGAGGGTAAAAACATGGGCGTTATCAATTTTATCATCGAAAATATTTTGACTCAGGCATCGATCACCATTGCATTGATTGCTATGTTGGGTCTACTACTGCAGAAGAAATCAGCAGGACAAGTCATCTCTGGCACGTTAAAGACACTCCTAGGATTTCAAGTGTTGAGTGCTGGTTCGAGCATCATCGTTGGAAGTTTAACTTATTTCGGGAAAATCTTTACTGAAGGATTTCATATGCAAGGGATCATCCCTTCTATTGAATCTATCAATGGTCAAGCAATGAATGATTTGGGTTTAGGTAGAGATATTGCACTGACATTCTTAGCCATTTTTGTATTCAATATTATTTTGGCTCGTTTCACAAAATGGAAGTACATTTTTTTAACTGGTCAAGCAATTTTATGGATGGCAACGATGACGACAGTCTTTGGCTATTTTGCCGGTCTGCGAGGGATCGTATTGATCTTGGTCGGTGGTTTTATCGGAGCTTGTTTCGCCATTGCTATGCCGGCAGTAGCGCAACCGATCATTCGTAAAATCACTGGATCAAATGATATTGCTTTAGGTCATTTTTGTACGATCGGGTACTTATTTGAAGCCGGTGTTGCTAAGCTTTTTGGTGAGAAAGGCGAAAATAAAAAGTCGATCGAAGATATCAAGTTGCCGACACATTTCGAATTTCTGCAAGATACTTATTTGTCTGTCATGGTCGTGATGGTCCCGCTATATATCATCACTGTTTTATTTGCAGGCGAACCATTCGCTTCTGAATTATCAGGAGATCAAAACTATATCATGTTTGCCTTTTTACAAGCCATCCAATTCGTAGTGGGTGTGTATGTATTGCTAGCTGGTGTACGTCTACTGTTAGGTGAAATCGTGCCAGCATTTCGAGGGATAGCGATGAAATTAGTTCCTGATGCGATTCCTGCCTTAGATTGTCCAGTTTTCTTTCCTTATAGCCCCAATGCTGTCATTTTAGGTTTCATTACGACAACGATTGGTACGATTATTGCCATGTTCACTTTGCCGATGTTCGGTTTGGCGATGATTTTACCAGGCATGCTAACGAATTTCTTTGCCGGAGGGACAGCAGGGATATTTGGCAATGCAGTTGGCGGACGTCGAGGAGCGATCATTGGCGGTATTGCTCATGGTTTCTTTATTACATTATTGCCCGCTTTGCTAGTAACGATCTTTAATTCGATGGGATTCATCAATGCTACAGCAACCGATGTAGATACAGTAGCCGCCGCACTCTTATATGCCTGGATCTTAAGCCCAGTTTTGAAAGCATTTTAATTGAAAGTAGGGAAAATGATGTTTGGATTTTTTAAGAAAAAAGAAAAAGAACCGAAAAAAGTTCTGGCAAAAGAAGAAAAAGCCCTATCGACAGAAGCGACCGAAAAGATTCAATCAGAGATTACACAATTAAGTCACGAGATTTCAACGACCCAAGATAGGCATAAACTAGCGGAACTTTATGAACAATCTGGACTTAAATTTTCTGAATTGTATGAGACTGACCAAGCAATCCGATGTTTAGAAAAGAGTTTGGAAAATAGACAGACAATCGGAGAGGGATATAAAAAGCTTATGAGCCTTTATAACCAAAAACGTGCGGATGCTGCTCGTGCTGGTGATGATGAAGGAATCGATTACTACATGGGCAAAATGGACGAGATGCGACAAATCGCAAAACAAGTAACGATCAAAGGAAATAAATAAAAAGATAAGGTGGCAATGAAAGATGTATACAACACTGAAAGAAGTAACAAAAACAGCAGAAGAGTTGAATTTTACAGTCGGAGCTTTTAATACGCATAATTTAGAGATGCTTCCTGCCATGTTAGGCGCAGCAAAAGAAATGGGTTCGCCAATCATTATCCAGACGAGTGTCGATACCGCTAAATATATCGGCATGCATGTGTTAGTCAATGTAATGACAGCTATTGCAGAAGAAGAAATGGTCGATGCAGTCTTACACTTAGATCATGCCCGCAACTTTGATGATATCAAAGAAGCAATCGACAGCGGATATACTTCTGTCATGTATGACGGATCTCATCTTCCTTTCAAAGAAAATATCCTGAAGACGAAAGCAGTTGTAGATTATGCCCATGCACACGGTGTTTCCGTAGAAGGAGAACTTGGAACGATCGGAGGTACAGAAGAAGGGATCCATGTCGCTGAAAATGACAAAGTCTATACAAGACCGGAAGACGCAGTGAAATTTGTAGAAGCTACAGGCGTGGATGCATTAGCTATTGCTATCGGTACGAATCATGGACAATTCAAATCAAAAACAGAAGTAAACATTCCCTTGCTGAAAGAAATCGATGCAGTAGTTGATGTCCCCCTAGTTATCCATGGAGGAACAGGTGTGAAAGAAGAAGATTATCCTGAATTGATCAATAACGGGATCCGCAAATTCAATGTTGGAACGGAGCTTCTAGTCAACTGGACAAAAGTGGCTAAAGGAACCTTTAGCGAAACAGAAATCAACAAATCTCTTCGCCATAATGTGATTCCAGCAAATGAAACAGTAAAAGAAATCGTCAAACACAAGATTGGACTATTCATGAACTTGGACAGTCCGGTTAACTTAGGAAACAGATGAAATGAAAAAGTATCTCATTCTTCTAGCTGGTAGCCCCGGTACAGGAAAAACGTATCTTATGAATGAACTGCGGGAACGATTTCCAGATATGTATGCCATCACGCTCGATGAAATCAAGGAATACTATGCAGAATCCATCGGGTTTAACAATTTGGAAGAACGGGCGGAACAAGAAAGGACGAAAGTTTATCCTTTCTATTACAAAGCACTTGATTTGTATATGGAAGCAGGAAAGAAAGTGATTGTGTCCGAGTATCCTTTTAGTGATAAGCAAAAAGCACGACTCCAAGAATTAGCAGAAAAATACGGATATCAGGTGATCACGATTCGCCTGACAGCAGACTTTGAAGTGTTATGGCAACGCCGATACAAACGTGATCGTGATTCAGATCGTCATTTGAGCTATATCATGGATCATTATCACTATGGCGACGTATTGGAAGATCGAGCGAAAGGGACGAATCATATTACGAAAGAAGCATTCAAAAAGATCATCGCTGACCGAAAATATGATGAATTCCAGTTAGGGACACTATATGAATTCGATGTAACAGACTATACTCAAGTCGACTATACTCCACTACTGGATCAATTAGAAAAAGAAATCAATGACAATAAATAACGAAGAAATGATTTAGTATGGCTAATTAATTGTCACTTTTCTTTTTAAATGGCAAAAATTTTTAATTTTATTTAGCACAAACTATAAATACGTAACCACCATGAAAATCACTCAAAAACAACTGAGTGATTTTTTTCAGTTCTCATTAAAAACATAGTGTACAGAAAAATCAGCATTTTCTGTACACGTTATTCTTAGTCTATTCATACGATTAACATTAATTAAATGCTGACGTTCACACCACCTTTTATTTCTATGTTTTTTAGGTTGACACATTTGAGCTTTAAGAATATACTCTAAGCGAATTGAATATTTCTTCGGGGCAGGGTGTAATTCCCGACCGACGGTGACGAGTTTACTCGAAGTCCGTGACCCACATTTTTGTGGTTGAGCCAGTGAGAATCTGGCACCGACAGTTAAAGTCTGGATGGGAGAAGAAAAGTCGACTGAAGGTCGGTTTTATTTATTAAAATCGATTACCTTTAGTTTTGTTTAGTTATGCCCTGTGATTAATTTCACAGGGCTTTTTTGTTGAAAGGGGGAATTTATATGCACCAGTCTTTCATGCTAGCTGCGATTGAAGAAGCAAAAAAAGGAAAGGGAAATACCTTTACCAATCCATTAGTTGGAGCAGCAATTGTAAAAGAAGAAAAGCTAATCTCACTAGGTGCACATTTACATTATGGCGAGTCCCACGCTGAAGTAAATGCTATTCAAAATTGTGATTCCCCCGAAGAACTGTTTAATTCAACTTTATATGTTACTTTAGAACCTTGTAACCACCAAGGAAAACAGCCACCCTGTACGCAAGCCATTGTTCAGTCTGGTATCAAGACTGTAGTCATAGGCCAGCTTGACCCGAATCCTTTAGTAGCAGGAAAAGGCAGAGAATTTCTACAAAAGCATGGAATCAAAGTAATTGTAGGTATAGAAGAAGAGCAATGTAGAGCACTGAATCCTTTTTATAACCATTTTTTTGAAAAGGATCGTCCCTACATCACGCTAAAACAAGCCGTTACACTAGATGGGAAGATTTCTATAAAGAAAGGTTCTCGGTACTCAATAACAGGACCAGAGGCAATCTCAAGAGTACGGAAAGAGCGAGGAGAATATCAAGGAATCGTGGTGGGGAGTGAAACCGTTCTAGTTGATGACCCTTGTTTGTTACCTGATGTCGAAACTATTTTCCCGCCAACGCGCATCGTTTTGGATCGTAGAGGGCGGATTCTTAAAAGTCCTGAACTCAATCTTTTTCAAACGACAACAAGTCCAGTTTGGATATTTACGGAAAACCATGAGCTAAAGGAATTATTCCCCCATGTAACAATTTTTTATACACCTAAGTTTTCTTTTGCCTTCTTTATTGAGACCATGAGAAAGAAAGGTGTTCAGTCGTTGTACGTAGAAGGGGGAGCGAAAATCCATGATGCTTTTTTAGCAGAAAATCTTTGGGACGAAGCCATCAGTTACATTGCGCCCAAACTTTTTGGTGGAAAAAGTCCGATGTCCTTTCATAGTGAACGTTTAGTTTCTAAAGACCAGCAATTAGAATGTTTGGAAGTTGAACAGCTTGGAGAAGACATTCGAGTTAGGGGGAAACGAAAGCAATGTTCACAGGATTAATAGCCGAACAAGGAACAGTCAAAGAAATTAGACGAAACCAGCAAATGATCCAACTCACTTTCCAAGTTTCAAGCAGTATACTAAGTGATTACAAGATTGGTGATAGTATGGCAGTCAATGGGGTATGTTTAACTGCTATTGAGGTTTCAAGAACATTTTTTAAAGCTGAAATAATGCCTGAAACTTTTAAACGTACCACTTTCTCCACTGTAAAAGTTGGCGATAGAGTAAATTTAGAACGAGCAGTTTTGATGACACAACGTTTTGAAGGACATTTTGTTTCGGGACATATTGATACTGTCACAAGGTTGATTAAGAAAATAGAGAATCAAAATGCATTGGTTTTGACGTTTGCTTACCCAACCAAATATGCAGGTGAAATCATTCCACAAGGATCAATTGCAATTAATGGAGTAAGTTTAACAGTTACGGAAACGACAACAGCAAGCTTTTCGGTTAGTCTGATTCCACATTCCAAATCCTTGACAAATCTGGGGAATTTAGGTGTAGGGCATCTTGTGAATATAGAAACGGATATCGTTGGAAAATATGTAAAGGCACAGAGAAATAAATTTGAAATGTATAAGGAGAAGGACTTACTATGAGTAATATTACTGAAGCAATACAAACGCTGAAAAAGGGTGGGCTAATTATTGTAGCTGATGATGATGACAGAGAATCAGAAGGAGATCTGATTGGTTTAGCCGAATATGTGACACCTGAGGCGGTTAATTTTATGACAAAGTTTGGTCGAGGATTAATCTGTGCGCCAATATCTAAGAACATTGCGCAACGCTTATCTTTAGGAGAAATGACAGCTCATAATACTGATGCGTTTGGTACAGCTTTTACGATTAGTGTGGATCATAAACATACGAATACTGGTATTTCCGCATTTGATCGAGCAACTTCCATTCAAGCATTGGCTGATCCTCATTCGAAATCAAATGATTTTCTTAGACCAGGACATATTTTCCCTTTGATTAGTGTAGATGGCGGAACGCTTGTACGTCGAGGGCACACTGAAGCTGCGATTGATTTAGCTAAATTAGCTAATAGTGTAGAGGCTGCTTATATTTGCGAGATCTTAAAAGAGGATGGAACGATGGCAAGGATGCAAGATCTGACCCGTTTATCTGAAAAATGGCAATTACCCTTAATTACCATTGATGAGTTGGTAAATTTTTTAGAAGAAAGTAGTCATATAACAGTAAATTTACCGACAGATTATGGTGATTTCAAATTGACTATTTATGAAGACGGAGAAAAACGGGAGCATTTATTGTTAACAAAAGGAGATATTCAAAATGGTCAATCTCCTACATTAGTCCGAGTTCATTCAGAATGTTTAACCGGTGATGTCTTCGGGTCTCATCGTTGCGATTGTGGCGAACAGTTACATGAAGCGATGAGAATGATCGAGGAAGAGGGAACTGGGGCTATTCTTTATCTTCGTCAAGAAGGTCGTGGGATCGGATTGAGGAATAAGTTAAAAGCTTATCAATTGCAAGAACAAGGATTTGATACTTATGAAGCAAATATTGAATTAGGCTTTGCTCCGGATGAACGGGATTATCACTTTGCAGCAGATATTTTAAAATCAATTGGCGCAACGTCCATTCGATTACTTACAAACAATCCCGATAAAGTGGCAGAGTTACAACAGGATGGAATTACGATTGTCGAAAGGGTACCAATCGAAACCGTTCCGCAAAAAGAAAACCAAGCTTATTTAAAAACAAAAAGAGATAAGTTCCACCACTACTTATCAGTATAAAAATAAAGGAGCAAGAAAATGACAATTTATGAAGGAAATTATTCTCCAAAAGGTCTTCGAATAGGAATTGTAGTCGCGCGATTTAATGAATTCATCAATCAAAAATTATTACAAGGAGCATTGGATAATTTAAAAAGACATGGTGTTAAAGAAGAACAAATTGATATTTATTGGGTACCAGGAGCTTTTGAAATTCCTTTTATTACCAAAAAACTCAGCAAAAAGGATAGTTATGATGGGTTGATTACGTTGGGGACAGTGATCAGAGGCGCGACTACTCATTATGAATTGGTTTCCAATGAGGTAGCAAAAGGAGTCGCACATATTAACCTAGAATCCAATATTCCCGTGATGTTCGGTGTATTAACCACAGAATCCATTGAGCAAGCAATTGAAAGAGCAGGGACGAAAGCAGGGAATAAAGGTAGTGAAGCTGCTCAAGGGTTAATTGAGATGATCTCTCTTTCACAAAAAATTTAAGAATTATTAATTCTTTGAATATAATCTGTAATATTTTGCCATTTAAAAAGAAAAGTGACAATTAATAGAGACAATCGGCTCTTCTGAGGTTGTGGCAAGACTTTTGTCATAGCCCAGAAGAGTCGATTGTCTTTTTGTTCTAGAACATTTTTTTAACATTCATTTATTAATTGCAGATTTCCTTATGTTTATTTGCTGTAATTAGGTCAGTCTTCTATACTTGATTACATAGTCATACATTTGCTAAAAAAGAAGGGAAGAGAATGAACAAGAAGTTGGCTCAATACAAAAGACTACTCGCACTTTCTCAAGCTGGTCTATATTATGGAAAAGATGTATTTGATAAAGAGCGTTTTGAGGAGATCCGGACGATTTCATTGGAACTGATCAGTGAAATAGGAAAAGAAACTTTCGAAGAAACGAAAGCGCTCACAACGATTGGAGAAGGACATCCAACACCAAAAGTAGATGTTCGTGCCTATATCAAAAAAGATGGCAAGGTCCTACTAATCGAAGATAAACGGACGAAAGAATGGTCACTTCCTGGTGGATTTGCTGAAATAGGATTGTCTCCTGAAGAAAATGTGCGTAAAGAAGTCTATGAAGAAACAGGATTAACAGTAGAAACTACTCAGTTGCGAGCAGTTTTTGATACGAATAAACAAAAAGATATTCCACAGCTTTTTCAGTATTATAAACTTGTTTTTGCTTGTGCGATCCACGGTGAAGAGGCCAAGTTTATTGAGAATAATGAAACTTCCAACATGGGATTTTTTAGTATAGAAGAGTTGCCAAAGCTATCAGAAAAGCGAACAACGAAGAAACAGTTACTTATTTTAGAAAACAAAAACCAGATCTATTGTGATTGAGCTTTTTCGTAAAAGAAGAAAAGAATATACTTTACTAGTTATTAAAAAAGAACTTGATTTTTTTGTTGAAAATAGTTGCATTTGCAACAAAAAGAGGTAAACTAGTCTTACAAACAAAATAAAGGTGGGATGAAATGGCTGAAATCCTTCGAGACATCGGAATGATTGCCCGAGCGCTAGATTCTATCAGCAATATCGAATTCAAAGAAGTCGATTTAACAAGAGGACAGTATCTTTATTTAGTACGTATTTGCGAAAATCCTGGAATCATCCAAGAAAAACTAGCAGAAATGATCAAAGTAGATCGTACAACGACTGCCCGAGCAATCAAGAAATTAGAATCCAATGGGATGATCGAACGTTTGGAAGATAAAGAAAATAAAAAAATCAAGAAACTCTATCCGACTAAAAAAGGAGCAGAAATCTATCCTTTCATCATTCGAGAAAACAACTACTCCAATGCAGTCGCATTAAATGGTCTTTCTGACGAAGAAGCAAAACAATTGGAATATCTTTTAAAGAAAGTATGCAAGAATGTTAGCGAAGATTGGAATTTTGTCAAAAAAGGCAATAAAAGGATCTATTGAAAGGAAGAAGCCGTGAATAAATACGAAATTCGAAAAATGACGCCTTCAGATGTAGACTTACTACAACAAATCAGTATCGAAACATTTACAGATACATTTGGAAAAGATAATTCACCGAAGCATTTAGCTGATTACTTGACACAAGCTTATGCGCCAGAAAAACTTACAGAAGAGCTAAAAGATAAAGAAACCGATTTTTTCCTAGTGAGTATCGATCAAGAGCCTGCGGGTTACCTGAAACTAAATACAGGAACGAGTCAATCTGAGGAAATGGCTGATCATTTTTTAGAAATCGAGCGAATCTATGTACGAAAAAAATTTAAACATCAAGGTATCGGTACATTTTTACTAGATACAGCGGTTCTGTTGCAAAGTTTTAAATAAAGAATAAAATCCCTT
>ULRM01014879.1_pt1 | contig 15012 bp, 12 predicted proteins | sample 1955551 | NCBI WGS metagenome assembly ULRM01 (sample SAMEA4835686, study PRJEB28245) | human gut metagenome | biome: gut microbiome; material: fecal sample | place: Denmark | collected 2008
CGGAGTTGGTGAAAGTCATAACTATTTAGCAGGTGTGAGTTATCCAGCTAAATATAATCCAATAGGATCTGATGCGGCTTATGCAGAATGGGCTTATCAATTTGTAAAAGATAACTACACTTCTATAAGGTTTAATTCAAATGGTGAGATTGAGATAAATCCAGATTATAGAGTTTCTATAGGTCGTTATTATCAAGCAGGTAAGCGAAGGGAATTGGCTTCTGTATTTGAAAAAGACGGAAATGGATGTTTCGGAACATATTCTGTAGAAGCGGTAGATGTTTTAGCTAATTACCTAAGATCATCAAGTACTTTAAACCTTGAATCTAACAATGGTACTATAGGAGTAGTAATGTATGGTGGAAGCGAATGTGCTTTCCAACCTAGAGATGACTTGAGTGGTCAAATGCAATGCGGTACTCCATGGGGTGCTTGGAAGTCTGTTTTTGCTGCGAATAGTTATTCTAGTGATGGTGTAGTTGTAAGCGATATTGAAACCTTTGCTAAGGAAGATGTTGCGATAGACAATGTAATAGATAATATAGAGTTTATTAGTAGTTATAGTCAAGACGAAGCATTGCAAATGGATGTAACAAAATTAAAAAATACAAAGTTAGTTGAAGTAAGTGAGAAAACAGATGATATATTTGTTAATGAAAGCGAATTGCTTAAAATAGCAATACTTGAAATTAAAAAATTAAAAGAAGAAATAGAAACATTAAAAGTAGGTGTGTAAATGAATAAAAAATACAACTTAAAATTAGATTTGCAATTCAGATGTAATAATTCAACTATGAAGTTTAATCAATTTGATAATAATACATCTGATTTTTTTATGCGTATAACTAATGGTGGAAATTTAGTCGATATTGAAAAGGCTATAGTAGTATTAGCAACAATAAAACCAAGTGGCAAGGTTGCTAGTCAATTTCTACAAATTGAAAATGGTCTTGTATATGCAGATTTAAAACCTAATATGAGAGATGAAATAGGAACTTATACTGCACAAGCTATGCTTATATTAGAAGATGAAAGAGTAGTTACTGATGTTATAAGTTATGAAGTTGAAGAAGATAAAATATTTAGCTTATTAAATGATACTGCAGAAACTACAGAAGAATTTACATTATTGACTGATATGTTAAGCAGATTATCTACTATAGAAATAAACGAAGCTAACAGAGAAGATAATTTTAACAATATAAAAGAACAGTTTGAAATTATAAAAAATAATCATAACGAACTTGTTACAACTCAAACTGATAAAAAAGTTATAGAGTTATTAGATCCAGTTATAGAACGAGTTGATACAAAGATAGATGAAGTAGATAATAAAATATCAGAAGTTAATGACTTTGTAAAAGCTAAAGAAATAGAGATAAACGAAAACTTAGATGAAAACACTAAAAAGATAAATGACAAAATAATTGATATAGACTATAAAACACTTGTAAACACTAATAAAGTTGATGTTGCAATATCTAAGATACCACCTAAAAGCGAGTTGATAGGTCCACAAGGTCCTCAAGGTGTTCAAGGTCCAAAAGGAGATAAAGGGGATATAGGTCCACAAGGTCCTCAAGGTGTTCAAGGCCCAAAAGGTCCAAAAGGGGATACAGGTGCTATTGGTCCTCAAGGTCCTGTTGGTCCACAAGGTTTGCAAGGTTTAAAGGGTGATGTAGGTCCAATAGGTCCGCAAGGTGTAAAAGGTGATACACCAAGCATAACTCATTTAGAAACTTCTATAAACAACAAAATAAGTGATGTAGAAACTAGATTTAACGCTTTAACTTCTAAACAACAACAAGATGCAGAAGTTATAGATGCTAGGGTAGATTTTAAAGGAGTAGCATTTAATAGTTTAAAAGAGAGGATAGATTACACAGATAAACTATTACGAGATTCTACGATATCTACTATTACTACTGAAAGTGATTTTACTACTGTTGAAGCAACGTCAAATGGGTATTTTGAAGATGTGAAGCTAGAAGGTAAGACGTTGGTGAATTTAGCAAAAACGTTTAGAGATAGTGCTGTATCTGATTGGTTACAAGTGGTCGATTTGATATATGATATTACAGATAAAACTATAACTGTATGTAATTTATCAGATAAAAATATTAAATTCCAAACATCTAAATTAGATGATTCGTATAATAGTCAAATAACAATTAATCCTTTTTCATCCGTTGCAATTGCACTTAATAATGTTAAATTTAGGATGATACAAGGTGCATATAGTGATGGTTGGACATCTAGTGATTTAGATATATTTAAAAAATCAGTAGTTATCCTAGAAGGCGACCACACACAAAACCCACCTTCATACTTTGAAGGACTTAAATCAGTAGGTGAAAATACAGATGAAATAGTAGTTTCAAGTGTTAATAGTGATGAAACACAATCAGATAAAAAACAACTCCTATACTACAACAACGAAACTCAAGCGTGGGAAAAACCTACATTAAGAGAATGGGATAGTATAGAGAAACACGCAGACGGTAAGTATTACTATCACCAACGTAGTGCAGAAGTTGTGCTAAATGGTAGTGAGAATTGGAATAATGATACAAATTCATCAACGATGTCCCCAGCGACATATAGACAATCTATCCAATTTGACGCTATTGATATACCTAGTGCTGCATTTAATACGAAAACATCACCTAATATAATATCAGATTTGTTACCAACTGTAATATTTGGTGATGTGTATAGCCATAACCATATTGGGATAAGTATATCGGGTACGGATAGTATAGCTACTCATATAATAATAAATAATAACTTTACAGATGTAACTGAATTAAAACAATGGCTACAAGCTAACAACTTAACAGTAGTATATCAACTAGCACAAGAAAAAGTATATGAATGTACTAACATAGATTTAATAACATATAATGGGGAAACTAATTTCATAGTTGAAAGTGGTGTTTTATCTCCTAGAACTACTTTAAAAGTTCATAATAATATATCTAATGTAGTTAGCTTATTACAAAAGAAAGTTAGCTTATTAGAAAGTAATGTAAAAGCTAGTCAAGAAGTTCAAGACATGATGATATTAGAAACTGATATGAGAATGTTAGATATAGAATTAGCTTTAATGGAATTCATACCAATGACTTTAAATTTATGGGGTAGTAATATGTTAAGAAGTGCAACGTATTTTAATTTCTTAAAAAATCATATAATCAATGAAACTTATGAAAAAGAATATTTAGAAAATGTAATGAATAAATATCTTGCAACTGGAAGAATAAATCAAGATGAATATAATGAACTATACAAGATGTTATATCCTCCAGTTTATGATATAGAGTTACCAATAGAATATTAATAATGCAAAAGACTAGATTAATTTCTAGTCTTTTATTTTTAAAGGGTGGTGTACTAAGTGGAACAAATGATAACAGAATTTGCAGGACTTGGAATAGTTGGATTAATAGGTGGATATCTATTTACAACATTTATGAAAGAAAGAGCAGAAGAGAGAAAAATTAGTATTGAAAATCAAAAAGAAGATAGAGAATTATTTAGAAAATCAGTTGAAACTTTTACTGAAACTTCAAAAACATACGCTGAAAGTATAACAAGTTTAACTGTAAGGGTTGAAAATGTAGAAGAAAGTACAGAAAGAATAGAAACTAAATTAGATAAAGTATTAGATAAGGTGGGTGTATAATATGAAAATAGCAATAACTGTAGGTCATAGTATATTAAAAAATGGAACTTGTACAAGTGCCAAAGGAGAAGTTTTAGAATATGCATATTGTAAAGAACTTGCTCCTATAGTTCAAAAATATTTAAAATTTAAAGGTCATCAAGTAGATGTTATCATATGTCCTGAAAGAGAATTTACTAAACCTTCACAGGAAAAAACATATAAATTAGGCAAAGTAAATGGTAAAGGCTATGATTTAGTTGTAGAACTTCATTTAAATGCTTATAATGGAACAGCTAAAGGCACAGAGGTTTTATATTATTCTTCTAAAGGCAAAGAGTATGCACAAAGAGTCAATGACAAATTAGATGATATATTCACAGATAGAGGAATTAAGAAAAGAACTGATTTATACATATTAACTCAAACTGACCCTGTTTCTATATTAGTTGAATGCTTCTTCTGTGATAGTAAAGAAGATTATCAAAGAGGAGATGAAGCTCATGAGAAAGATTTGATTGCAAGAAAAATAGCAGAAGGTATCTTAAATCAAGATATATCATCTTCGTATGAAACTGAATCAGAAGGATTCAAAAATGGAAGTTATATCGGAAGAAGAGCAAAAGTAACAGCAAATGTTTTAAATGTTAGGTATGATAGAGGAACTCAATATAATGTAATAGGGAAACTTAATAAAGGAGATATCGTAAAACTTAACTATTGCCTAAATGGTTGGGTATCTATTGAAGGATATAAAGGTAATAAAGGACTTGGATATGTAAGTACAGAATATTTAGAGTTGATTTAGCAATTTTCATACAATAAATGTATAAAAAGAATAACTTTATGATATTATGAATAAATTTGTAGAAAAAATATTTATTCTTTGATATCATAAAGTTAAAATTACATTTAAGAAAGGGGCTTTTATGAAGTTAAAAGATTATACTTTTGGTTTTGCAGATTCAGAGACTGAATTTACGCGTAGACCTGATATTTTTAGAGAGGCTTTTTATGACCCTAAAGAAATTTTAGATAAGTTATTAAATAGTAATGAGTTTATTTTAATGGGAAACAAAGGGGTAGGAAAAACAGCATATAGTGCTAAAATTAGAAGCTTAGTTGAGTCAAATGAAAATCTAAATGCACATCAAGTTACACTTGCAAACTTTGAATTTGATAAATTTTCAACATTGAGCAGAGAAGAATATAACGGAAGCCAAAAATTTAAATTAGCATGGGATTTAACTTTGTTAATAGAGATATATAAGTTTTTGTCAAGCTCTATGGATTATACATCCGTGGAATCTTTTTATAATATAGTTGACTTTTTAAAAGATAATAATTTAATGCACTTAGATTCTATAAATAGTACTGTTAGAAGTTTTAAAAATATAGAATTTATGGGAAAATATTTCAAATTAATTAGTGAGAAAAGAAAACTTACATTAGTTGATTATTCATTATCAGAACTTTGTGAGTATTTACAAAGAAGTTTATGCGATATAGATTTTAATGGAATTCAGAATTACTTGATAATAGATGGATTAGATGACATTTTAAGGCATGAAAAATTAAAAATAGAAATGCTATCAGGTTTATTTAGATCAATAGGTCAAATAAATGATTATTTATTTAGAAAAAATATACCTATAAAAATAATCATACTTGCAAGAGAAGATATACTTAGTGGTATTACAGATCCAGATTTTAATAAAATAAAAAGAGACGGTGGAATCAAGTTAGACTGGAATAACCCAAATGACTTAATGGAAGTTGTCAAACTAAGATTTTTATTATCTGGAGTAAAAGAAGATGATTTAGATAATCATTGGAATCATATATTTCCTCCAAGAATTAATCATTTAAAATCATTTAAATATGTTCTTCAGTATACCCTTAATAAACCTAGAGATATTTTACAGTTTTTAGAACAATGCAAAAAGGAGTACCCTCAAAATGATAAAGTGAATTACTCACAGTTAAAATATATAATGGATCAATATTCTACGGATTATTTTTATGAAGAAATGAAAAATGAATTAAGCGGATTTATGTTAGATAATGATATTGATAATTTTGAAATAGTTTTTTCTGATATTGGCAGAACAGACTTTACTTACAATAGATTCAGATATGTAGCAGAGAAATATTTTTCGGATAAAAATGAGGATTATATAAGAAAAGTATTTAACATATTATTTGATAATGGATATATAGGTCAAGTCATAGAAGTTCCTTATTATGATAAAAGGAAGAAGAAGACTTTAAATAAAAGTAAAGCAATGTTTAAACATAAGAATCCTACAATGAAAATGAATTTAGCAAATAGATTTACTCTACATAAAGGTTTATATAAGGCATTTAATTTAGATTTTGAAAAATAAAAGAAGCCTTCCATCAATCGACGCGATAGGCTTCTTAGAAATAGAGCGTACAATGTACCTTTTAAATACCTTTTAAAAAAATCATCTTCTCTATTAATTTTATTATATGTACCTCATTAAATAATTATGTTAATTATATAGTATATTATTTATAATTAAAAGTAAACAACTAACTTATAAATATAAAGAATAAATTTTTTTATTTAGTAAGTAAAGTTATATAGTGATTTAATAAACAATGTTATAATATAAACAACAACTCGTCGTGTTAGCACTAGAACACAAATAAGGGATTCTTTAACTAGTGCAGGTGGTAACTAATAGCCGAATTGCATAATATCAACACAAAAAAGACTAGGGTTATATACTCTAGCTCTTTTTTTATGTTTAAATACAAAACTCTACAAAATTTTACATAGATTATGTTGTATAATACTCTTTGAAATATACATTAAGGGGGAAATACTATGAAATTTAAACAAAAATTTTTATCTAGTGTAATAGCATTAGGATTAGTTGTATCAAATATGTTTATATCTAATGCTAATTCACAACAATTAGAAGTGCATCATATTGATGTAGGGCAAGGTGAATCTATATATATAGAGTTACCAGATGGTTCTGACGTATTAATTGATGCAGGGAAAAGCAATTACGGAAGTACAGTAGTGAATTATCTAAAAGAGCAAGAAAAAAATATAGATATAGAATATCTTATAGCTACACATCCAGATGCAGATCATATAGGAGGAATGTCAGAAGTTTTTAAGCAATTAAATGTTAAAAACTTTATATATCCTAAAGATGCACCACATGATACAAAAACATGGCAAAATGTATTAAGTTTAGCAGATGCAGAAGGATGCAATATAAAAGATAGTACACCAGGCACTACATTTAATATTGGTGGGGCTACAATGAAGTTTATACAGCCTTCTGTAGATTATAGCGATAATAATGATGATAGTGTTGTTACATACTTAGAATATAAAGACGTTAATTTTATGTTTACTGGAGATATAGAAGCAGATGCAGAAAAAGATATGGTTGCTAATAATCTAGTTCCAGATGTAGATTTTATGTCAGTTCCTCATCATGGTTCAAAAGGTTCTAGTACAGAAGCATTTTTAGAAAAAGCTAAACCAGAACATGCAATAGTAAGTGTTGGAGCTAATAATAGTTATGGTCATCCAACTGCAGATGCATTAAATAGATACAATGCTATAGGATCTAAAGTATATAGAACAGATCAATTAGGAGATATAGTTATAAAAACAGATGGAAACACTGCAACTATAAATGGTAATAACGTAGATACATCAGGAATGCCTAGCGATATAACTGGACATTGGGCAGAGAGTCAAATAAAAGATTTTATAAGTAAAGGATATTTAAATGGGTATCCTGATGGAACATTTAAACCACAAGCTAGTATAAAGAGATCAGAGTTTGTAAAAATATTAAATAAAGTATTTGGATTAACGACTAAAAGTGGAAAAGTATTCGATGATACAGTATGGCATTGGGCTAAAGATGAAATAGATATAGCAGTTACGAATGGAGTATGTCAAGGAACATCATCTACAACTTTTGAACCAGATGCACCGATAACAAGAGAAGCAGCAGCTAAAATGATAGCTAATTATAAGAAAATATCAGATACACATCATAATAAAATAAATGGATATAATGACGGTTCTCAAACTGCAAACTGGGCAATAAATGAAGTAGAAGCAATATTAGAAGCTGGATATATGAATGGATATAGTGATACTAATACTTTTAAACCTAAGAATAATATAACTAGAGCAGAAGCAGTAGTTACATTAGGAAGAGTTATAGCTAATCCTAATCCAGTAATGCCAGAACCACCTGTGTCTACAGAGCCTGTAACACCGCCAACAACTAATCCAACGCCAAACCCACCAACAAATAACGGAGGAAGTGGATTAACAGATAGCTCGACAGTATATGTAACACCAAGCGGTAAATCTTATCATAAAACTAAGAGTTGTACAGCTTTAAAAAGAAGTAAGGTTATAAATGCAGTAACTTTAGCGCAAGCAAAAGCACAAGGGAAATCAGATCCTTGTAACATATGTGTTAAATAATATAAAAAGTAGTAGGTTAATTCCTGCTACTTTTTATATATAATCATTAATTACTAAATAACACCAGAGTATTCCGCTTATAGCTAAAATAGCAGGACCTATTAATAATCCATATCCTAAATAAATTAAATTCAAAATAATCACCTCAATAAATTTATTTCCAAAATATGAATACTTAATACCTTCTAGAAGGTTATAAAAAAATCTAGAAAATTATTTAATAAAATAGGAAACTTTTTCTACATTCTTACATAAGATTAATTAAGACTACAGAAGGGAGACAAAAATGAAAGAAGAATATAAACCTAAAATTATTCAAGTATCTTTTAAGACAACAGATATAGAAGATAAATTGTTATACAACTGGGTATTAGAAAAAGTAAGAGACGTTGGAGGAAATAAAAGTGCTTATATTAAATCTCTTTTAAGAAAAGAGATGAAAAAAGAGTTAGAAGAAAATTAAAAGAGCTGCAGGTCTGGACCACCATACAGCTCAAAACTCAGCGAATTAATAAAAAATTAATTCGTATATACAATTCGATAAAAAATATTAGAACCCTTCAATTAAATTCTAAAAATCTATTCAAGTGCACCTGCACATAAACTACCGATAAATTAAAGCATATCAAAGATTAACTATTAGAAAAGTATCTTTTGAACAACATCTATAAGAGCAGCTGCTCCAAACCAATACACGAATGATGGCATATTAAAACACCTCCGATAAAAATTATAAGATTATTATTTACAAATTTAAGGGGGATTATTCATGTTATTAAATAGATATAGAATTAAAAGTTACACTTTAAAAGAATTTAGAAAAGAGCACACAAGTGAAGATATTACTTTAGTAGAGAGATTAATAGATAATATAAAAAATAATAAAATTATGTATACTAGATTAGTTTTTTTTACTGCTTTATTATTACATTTTAATATAAACTTTGTATTTGCAAATGACTTTAGCACTAGCTTAGATGCAGCAGGCATGCAAATATTAGAGTTATTAATGGCATTTGCAAAATGGGGATGCATAGGGTTTGGAGTAAAAGATATGATAGTAACTGTTTTAAATGGTGGTAATGTTAAAAATGCTATAAATAATGGATTAATATATATTCTAGCGTATGTATTTATAAGTTTATATCCTCAACTATTTGATTTATTTAGCAAAATAAAATTCTAAGGAGGGGTATATATGAACAACTTAAATTTATGGAATCCTTTAAACTGGGGCGAAATAATGATTGAAGGAGCACATAATAAAATAAATATGATTTTAACTGATATATTTAAAGATATTGTACTTTCTAGCTATTGGATATGTGTTATAGGTGGAGTAATTGGATTAATACTATATTTATTTGGACTTAAAAAAGGAAAAGATTTTGCTTTTATAGCACCTGCAATATATATGATACTAAGAATATTAGGAGGTGTTTTAATTGGAATTTAAGAAAGTTCAAAGTGTTCCTCTTAGTAAATTATTAGAAGTTAAGAAAGCTGAATATATAACAGTACAGTTAATACCAACTAAGTCAAATAAAAATAACGCTACAAGTAGCATAGCAACATTAATTAATAGTATGCATGTTAAAGTTAATAAACTTATAACTATAGAGAATAAAAAGCTAATAATAAAAAATACATTAAAAGCTTCTTATTACATTCATATAACTAAAAGAGATGTTAGATTTTATTTTATAATACCAAAAGTACATTTTATAAAGTTTAAAAGCAAGTTTACAGAAGTTTGGAAGAATATAGAGATAAGAGAAGTTGATAGTATTCCTATAGATCCTAATGAGTGTACCAAGTATCAACTTAGATATAGCATGAATGACTCTTTGAGTTTAAGCGTAGATAAAAGAAATAATGAGTTATTATCTTCTAATATGTCAGTTTTAGAAGTTCTAGAGCAAAATGAATGCGTAGGTATATTTTATAACTTTATTCCAACTAGTGAACAAGAAAGTAGTTATTTTAAGATAACATATAAAGAAGCTATTGAACGATATAAAAATGGAGAAAACTTAAAAAAGAGTAAAAATGTTATCGATTTAGGTATTATTACACTTAAATTTTTAATAACCTTTTTAGATGACCTTGTAAATTCGATTTTAAGCACATCTAAAATCAATCATCAATTATTTATATCTACAAATAAAATAGAATCTCCTAGCACTATTAGAAAGGCTAAAAATAATATATGTAAATCTCAAGTGATAATTTTAAGTAAAAGTGATAAAAAAGAGCGTGAAAAACAGTTATCTTTATCAGCTTGTAATAGTTTTGATGAAATATCTGAGGATAATAAGTTGGTAGGTAAAAAAATCAATAAGAAAATTAATATATATTCAACAATTATAAATGATGTAGCTGTAAATATGACTAGCGAAGATGAATGTAATAATTTTATAGTATTACCTGGAGCGAGTTTATTAAATCAATATAAAAATATAGAACATAAGCAGACTAGAGAGAATCCAGTACCAGAAGAATTAAAATCAGGAGTTGTTAATTTAGGAAAAGTTAAATACAAGGACAATAAAGAATGTGCATATTTAAGCAATGATAAAAGTTTACAATCATTACCTTTAGCTATTATGGGAGGTTCTAGAAGTGGGAAATCTACTTTTAGTATAAATATGTGCAAGAATATTATCGATGCAGGAGAAGGGCTTATAGTAATAGACTTTATAAAGAATACAGAGTTAGCAGAACAAATAAAAAGTATTGTACCTATAAATAGACTTATAGAAATAGATTTATCTAATCCTAAACATGTTCAATCATTAGCTTATAATGAGATAAGAATTAAAGAAGGTATGAGCAAAGATGAAGTACTTAAAACAGCTAGAATGCAAGCTAACTATGTATTACAGTTAGTAAATATTATTAATAATGATGATAAGCAACTAGCTCCAAAGATGAGAAAGTATTTAGGCGCAGCTGCAAGAGTTGCATTTTGTAGCCCTGGAACTAGCATGAAAGATATATTAAAGATACTTCAAAGTCATACAGTTAGACATGAGTTTATTGATAAATTATCAGAGGAATTAAAAATAGATTTAGAAGATAGCATTATAGCTTTAGAGGAGTTGGATGATTATAGTAAAGTAACAAAAGATAATCCTATTCCAACAATATGTGGAACTAAAGATAACAAGATAGAGGGTATAATAGATAGAATTGATTTATTAAGAGAAAATTTAGTTATAGATAGTATGTTATCAAAAGATCCTAAAGATAATGTTGATTTTGTAGATGCTATAGAACAAGGTAAAGTTGTATTAATAAGAATGAGGGATATAGACTTTGATGATGATATATCAATAGATATATTAACAACATTTTTTATTCAAAAAATTTGGATAGCAACTAAAATAAGAGGTACTATGCACGAGCATCCTGGAAGATGTACTGTCCTTATAGATGAAGTATTTCAATCTCCTACATCTCAAAAGCTATTAACTAAGCAGTTTGTACAGAGTGCTAAGTTTGGATTAAAATATGTTTTAACACTACATTATATGGATCAATTATCCAAAGAAGCTCAATCAGCTCTTAAAAATTCTAATGCAAGCTATATGTTAATATCAGGAGTAGATAAAAAAGCATTTGAAGCTTTAGAGGAAGAGTTTAATATTCATGGTTATTGCTTAGATGATTTACTTAATTTAAAACAATATCATAGCTTAAATTTAATTAAATCTAAGGATGGATATGAATCTTTCATAACTAAACTTCCTCCGGAACTTAAAAATAATTAATAAAGAAAAGGAGTAAGTTAAAATGAACGATAGAGTAGTAAAAGCTATAAATAATATATTTAAAGAAGCAGGACATAAGGTTATAAGTATTACAGAGAATACTATAACTACTAGAAAATTTGAAGAAAGAACATACACATATAAAATAGATAGGGATTTGATAGTTATAAATAATAGAATGGGATTAAAGGCATTCGAGAAGTCTATACAAAGTTACCAAGATTTAAATATATCTATAATAATAGACTAATATTATATGTAAATTACCTTAATAATGTTTAAAAGTGTGTAAATATACACTTTTATAGCTATCAAACTTTACACACTTTTGAGTTAATTACCTTAAAAAGGAGTAAAAATATGGCTAGAATACAGGTTAGCTTTAAAAATAATGATACGGAAAATAAGCTATATCAAGAAGTTAAAAAGGCCTATGATAAGAGTGCATTTATTAAAGAATGTATTAGATTTTATTTAGATAATAAAGATATGAAATTACCAACAAAAGAAGAGGGCAGAGGTCAAACTAATGAAATAGATAATGTAGATTGGGAATTTTAAGGGGGATCTAAATGAATTTAGGTATAGATATAGGTAATTATAATGTTAAAACAAGCGAAGGTATAATATTTAAGAGTGCAGTAAGTGAAAATATAGAATATGGCAATAAATTTGATAAGATTGAAATAGATAGTAAAACTTATTATCTTGGTACTGGTAGATTAGAGATAGATTATAGAAAGTTTGATAAAGATAATTACATTCCTTTGTTATTAGGATCTATATGTAAAAGTAGTAATTCTATAGAAAATAAAATAGGTTTAGGATTACCAATAAAACAATACAATAGTTTTAAAAATGAGTTAATAGATAAGTTAGTTAATAAAACTTATGATGTTACATTTAATGATATTAGGAGAAGAATAAGAATAACTGATGTTCAAGTATTTCCAGAGTCTGTATCAGGAATAATTGCTCATTTTAATAGTACTTTATTCGATGTTAAATATAAGGATATAGTGTCAGTAGACATAGGTGGCAAAACTACTGATATAGCTTTAATTAAGAATAAAAAAGTAATACAAAGCTCGCAAGTAAATACTGGTACGATAGATATATATAATTGTATAAAGAACTCTTTAGAAGCTAAATATTTTGATGCTAAGATTAATTTAGATGATATAAAAGACTATTTAGAAAAAGGATTTTACTATAAAGGAGAAAGGCAAAATATAAATTTTGCTATAAAGAGTTGTAATGATTTATTTAAAGAAGTTTATACAGAACTTAATCTTAATTATCCTATTAATACATCAGCTGTAGTTTTTCAAGGTGGAGGAATGGATCTTCTTAATTCTGTATTGAGTAAAAAGATAAGTAATATTATTAAGATAGATGATTTATTTGCAAATGCAAGAGGATATAAAAGTTTATTAAAGTAAAAAGGAGGATTAATTTCCTCCTTTTATTTATTTTATTTATAATTTAAAAATACATAGACCTTCCCTAAATTGCTATAGGCTAACATAACCACTTCGCTCATATTCCACAAGTTCACTACGTTTCACTTGCTACATATTCGCTACGCATGTTATAGCATATGCAAAAAGAATATAAAAAAGTGCATGTCTATATATAAAAATAAATTTTTATAGAGGTGTTGATAACTTTGTGGATAAATTGTTAATAACTTCCAAATAACCATTGGAATAAAAAGTCGACTGACAATTAACTGACATTTTTATTTTTACAATCTAATAAAATATTGAAATTTAAACATTTATTCTTTTATAACTATAATATGATTGATATGATATGGGTTGGAAAAGCTGGAAGTAGTTCAGTAGCAGCAGTAGGGACTGCAGGATTTTTCACTTGGCTTGCTATGGCGTTTATTACAATTTCAAAAGTAGGTGCAGAAGTAAAAGTAGCTCAGAGTATGGGTCAACATGATGTAGATGAGACAAAATTATATATAAAATCAGCAATAGAAATAAACATAATTCTTTCTATTTTATATACTATATTCCTTATAATGTTTAAAGACCAATTGATTGGATTTTTTAGATTAGGTGATGAAAATGTAATATCTATGTCAAAAGAGTATTTAGTAATAGTAGCTTTTGGGATGATATTTTATTTTATAAATCCAGTATTTACTGCTATATTCAATGGTATGGGAAATAGTAAAACTCCATTTTTAATAAATACTATAGGGTTATTAACAAATATAGTGCTAGATCCAATTTTAATACTTGGATTAGGTAAAATACCAAGTATGGGTGTAGCAGGTGCTGCAATTGCAACAGTGGTTGCACAGATAGTTGTAACAAGTTGTTTTATGTTAAAGATATTAAAAAGTAAAGAAATATATTTTAAGATTATCCCATTTAAAGATATAAAATTAAATTATTATAAAATATTGTATAATTTAGGTATACCAGTAGCATTACAAAGTGGATTATTTACACTATTTTCTATGACACTAGGCGTAGTAGTTGCATCATTTGGACCAGTAGCCGTAGCAGTTCAAAAGGTAGGGTCTCAAATAGAATCTATATCATGGATGAGTGCAGAGGGTATAGCAGCAGCACTATCTAGCTTTGTTGGTCAAAATTATGGTTCAAAAGATTATGATAGAATTCAACGTGGATGTAAAATAACCCTTTTAATAGCTATAATTATGGGAACTATAAATACAATTCTTTTAGTATTTTTAGGAAAATACATATTTAGCATATTTATAAATGAAAGCGAAGCAATATTAAAAGGAGCAGATTACCTTAAAATATTAGGATACTCTCAGTTATTTATGTGTATAGAAATAGTAATAGCAGGAGCATTTAGAGGGCTTGGAAAAACTTTAATCCCATCATTAGTTAGTATAATTTTAACTGGAAGTAGAATTCCTCTTGCATATTTAATATCAAATCCTAGCATATTAGGTCTTAATGGAGTATGGTGGAGTATAAGTATATCTAGTATATTAAAAGGTATATTACTTCTTAGTATATTTATAATACTTATAAGAACACAAAAATTATATGGATTTCCAAAATTAAAACCAAATTTTGTAG
>ULRM01003724.1_pt1 | contig 14656 bp, 8 predicted proteins | sample 1955551 | NCBI WGS metagenome assembly ULRM01 (sample SAMEA4835686, study PRJEB28245) | human gut metagenome | biome: gut microbiome; material: fecal sample | place: Denmark | collected 2008
TAACCTTTTCATCTTGTAAATAAACCAGAAGTAAACAATTAGTGGAATAACTATTGAAAATAGAAACTTCTAGTGCCAACTGTTTTTTGGGGTTGGCATGAGAATAAAGTGTTAAAAGAGAATAATCATTTTTAGTGAACTCACTGTTTTTTAGTTTTTCTCTTGAGAGCACAATCGCATCATGGGGTAAGTCGCCATCGCTAATTTCCAGATGTTTATCCAACATTTTTAAAGCGAAGGGTAATTTAATGATGTCATAAAATTCTTGCATAATCGTCTCAACCGTTGGGTAGTGGCGCTCTAATTTGGTGAAACGTTGGCGCACATCGTAATACGTACGTAAGACATGCGACTGATAATTCAACAAAGGCTCGTAAATCGTAAACAGAATTTTTTCATAGCTAATGTCTTGTGTGATTTTAATTAAAGGAATTTCATAATTGAAACATAATTCGATAAACCACTCTGGAATCATTTTAATGAATCGATCTGTTTTCAAAATTAAGCCGCTGATGCCAATTCGGCGCATCTTTACGAAAAAATTTTCCAACTCTTTTTCGGGTAGATCATGCAATGCGTAGAAAGAAGTCAAAATTAACTGATTCTTTCTACTCCAGTTCTCGATATCAATCGCTTCTAAGACCATTGCCGAGTCAACTTCATTGTCTAAACCAATCTCTTTCGTCAAAATTTTACCTTTTTTTAAGTCACCTATCGATAATAACTCTCTTAATTTCATCGTTTTCTCCTTTTTTCCTCTTATGGATAAAAATTATACCATTTTTTTAGAATTATGTCCGATGAAAACACTTTCTCGTTTCGATACAATAGCATTGTAAGGAATAGATAGGAGGATGAACAATGTTACACACAGTAATTTTGAAAAACAATTACCAAGACTCCATCAATTTAATGTTATTGACCAATAAAATCAATGCATTAGATGGTGTAACCATGAGTCAAATCATGATGGGAACAGATGCCAACAAAGACATCCTTAACAACACAAACTTGTTAACGGATGAGGCCAATAGTGCATCTGCAAACGACATGATGATTGTGGTTGACAGTGAAAAAGAAAACATCATGGAAGAAGTTATGCCAGCGATTGATGAATTCTTAGATGATTTATCAGCAAAGGGAACTAGTGAAGAAGCACAAGCAGCGACTTCTTGGTCAGAAGCGTTTGATCTTTTACCAGAGGCGAATGTAGCGCTATTCAGTATTCCTGGTGAATATGGTGCGCCAGAAATGGAACGTGCCTTAAAAAATGATTTACACGTGTTCTCTTTCACGGATAATGTGTCAATTGAAGATGAAGTACGTTTGAAAAAATTAGCGCATGAAAAAGGCTTACTAATGATGGGGCCTGACTGTGGAACTGGTATTATCTCAAGTATTCCAATCGCCTTTACAAATGTTGTTTCTCCAGGAAACATTGGCGTTGTTGGTGCTTCAGGAACAGGGATTCAAGAAGTTACAACGATTATTGACCGCTTAGGTGGCGGAGTTGTTCACGCCATTGGAACTGGTGGTCGTGACTTAAGCGACAAAGTAGGCGCTATCACAGTGAAAGATGCTATTGTGGCTTTAGAAAATCACGAACCAACCGATGTGATTACAGTTATTTCTAAACCACCTGCAAAAGAAGTTCGTGATGAAGTGGTTGAATTATTACAAAGCATTTCAAAACCAGTCGTTGCGATTTTCTTAGGAGAAAAACCAACAAGTCACGAAGGCAAAGTTTATCTAGCTCATACATTAGAAGAAACAGCTAAAATTGCTGTTGATTTAGCAAATGATGTGGCCGTGAAGAAAAATTACTTTGAAGCATTAGCAAAACCAGCTGTACCAACATTACCAGAAGATAAAGTTGTAAAAGGCTTATATTCAGGTGGTACATTAGCTTCTGAAGCAGGTATGTTAATTTCTGAAGCTTTAGACCTTGGCGGTTTAGTGAAAGCAGAAGGTTATGTCTTGAAATCTCACGGTTATGAAGTCATTGACTTAGGCGATGATATGTATACACAAGGTCGTCCGCACCCAATGATTGACCCAGATGTTCGTATCGAAAAAATTCGTGAATACGCACAAGATGAAAAAACGGGGATTATCTTATTCGATGTGGTGTTAGGCTACGGTGCTCATGAAGACATGGTTGGTGCATTGTTACCAGCAATTGAAGAAGCGCGTGCCACAGCCAAAGAAGCCGGACGTGATCTTTACTTTGTTGCAACTGTTTGTGGGACGACGAAAGATCCGCAAAATTACCAATCGTCGGTTGATCGCTTGAAAGAAGGCGGCGTTTTAGTTGCAGAAAGCAATGCTAAAGCTGTTCAATTAGCTTTATTGCTAAAAGGAATCGAAATTTCAGAAGACGATAAAGAAGTGGTTGCTTACAACGGACCAACTGTCGATGTACCAAAACCAGGCGAAAAAGTAATGGAACTATTAACAACCAAACCAAGAATTATTAACGTTGGGTTGCAAAGCTTTACAGAATCAATCGTTGATTACGGTGGCGAAACTGTTCAATTTAACTGGCGTCCACGTGCTAACGGCAATAAAAAAATGATTAAAATTTTGGATGCTTTGGAAGATTACAGTGAACAAATCGAAGCTGAAAATCACAAAGTAACAGACAAAATTAAAAATGCACAACCATTCTTAGTAGATGTGGTACCTGCAAAATCAGTGATTCCAGAATTAAATGATGACGCACAAAAAACATTACTTCATGCTGGACCACCAATCCAATGGTCTGAAATGACTGGACCAATGAAAGGTGCTTGTATCGGTGCAGCATTATTCGAACGTTGGGCAGACAACGAAGAAGATGCTTTGAAGATTTTTGAAGCTGGCGAAGTACGTTTCATTCCTTGTCACCATGTAAAAGCAGTTGGACCAATGGGCGGTATTACTTCTGGTAATATGCCAGTCTTTGTTGTAGAAAATCGCTTAGAAGGTAACGAAGCATACTGTATCTTGAATGAAGGTATCGGTAAAGTATTACGTTTTGGTGCTTATTCACAAGAAGTGGTTGATCGTTTAGATTGGATTAAAGATGTTTTAGGACCAACTATTGCGAAAGCCTTGAAACTTTCTGAAGAAGGCTTGAACTTAAACGTATTGATTGCGCGCTCTATTACAATGGGTGACGAGTTCCACCAAAGAAATATTGCCGCATCTTTGAACTTCTTAAAAGAATTGTCTCCATTAATTATCAAAACAGATATTCCAGAAGATCAAAAATACGAAGTAATCAAATTCTTAGCTGACACAGATCAATTCTTCTTAAATGTCATGATGGCAACTGGAAAAGCAATTGTTGATGGTGCCCGTAAAGATACCAACGGAACGATTGTCACAACGATGACTCGTAACGGCGTGAACTTTGGGGTCCGGATTGCAGAAACAGGCGATCAATGGCATACCGCACCAGTAAATACACCAAAAGGTCTTTACTTCACTGGTTTCAGCGAAGAAGACGGAAATCCTGATGTCGGGGATAGTGCAATTACTGAAACAGTAGGCGTTGGAGCAATGGCTATGGTAGCTGCACCTGGCGTAACACGGTTTGTTGGTGCAGGTGGCTTTGAAGATGCGTTAGCAACCTCAAATGAAATGGCAAAAATCTGTGAAGGACACAACCCAACATTCTCAATTCCAACTTGGGATTTCCAAGGAACTTGTTTAGGAATTGATATCCGTAAAGTGGTGGAATTGGGAATTACACCAATCATCAATACAGGGATTGCACACAAAAATGCCGGTGTTGGTCAAATTGGTGCAGGGACAGTTAGAGCACCTCTAGGCTGTTTTGAAAAAGCCCTAGAAGCGTATGCTGAGAAACTAGGCATTACGGTTGAATAACCAACTAGTCATTAGTGACTACATTTTTCCTATCCACCAATATGGCAAGATGGGAACCATTCACAGTGTTTTTGAACGTTCATTTAATCTGAAAGTCCAGGATCAATTAATCAATGTTGCAAACTTCCATAATTATTTATCAAGCTTTGGTATGTTTTTGCCAGATCAATTGTTTCAAGAAATCTTTCCGTATGTACAACAAGGTAATAAAGTCAAAATCACAGAAAATCAGTTGACCTTTTACAGTACAGTCGGCGTGAAAACGATCCAACTCACACCTGCCGAGGTCGTTTCTTTAAACATTACTCATTTCAAGTTAGAAAAAGACCAATTACGCTTGTTGCGAGACCGCTTATTAGCGAGAAACTTAGAACGTAGAATTGGCCTGCCTTTAGACGAACGAGCAAAGCATATTTTCAAAAAAATGAGCCAAAAACAAAAAGTTTGGACACTATCGGAATGGCAAGAAGTAACGAATTATCTGATTGGTCGGGGCAAAGGGTTAACCCCGAGTGGTGATGACATTTTAGTGGCGTATCAAACAATTCTGTTCATACTTGCTGATGAAAGAGCTGCGGCGTTAGCCGCTACTCTTTCGGCAGCAAATTTATCCACAACAGATGTTAGTAAAGGCTATATTGCAAGCTCGGCTAAAGGATATGTAAATTCATTGTTGTATCAGTTACTCTTGGATTTGGAGAACCATCGGGATAATAGAGTTGACGAAAATATTGACAGAATTATACAAATCGGACATTCCTCTGGTAAAGATATGTCATTTGGAATGTTACTAGCTTTACAATCTGTAGAGTTAGATGAGAAGTGAGGAGAAGACATGGAGAATAGTAAAAAAAATCAAGCAGTGCAAGTGAGCAATAGTTACTGGATTAAAGTCGTAGCCATTTTCTTCGTAGGCTGGATTTTAATGTACGCAACACGAACTATTTTTAATCCAGTGATGGGGGTCATTGGAGAACAATTTGGTCTAAGTAACACACAACTTGGTTTAGCCAATAGTATCTTCTTTCTAACCTATGCTGTTGCACAGATTCCTTTTGGGATGATTGGCGATAAAATTGGGCGGAAATTAGTCATTACTGTTGGGTTTATCGTTCTTGCTATTTCTACTTATTTTAGTGGATTAGCGACAACCTTTGTTATGTTTTTAGTCATTCGTGCAATTGCTGGTATTGGTCAAGGAGCTTACTATGGCCCGCAATATGCGCTATCGACAGAAGCGATTCCAGCAAGTAAACGGACCATCGGTAATGCCATCATCAATAGTGGGATGGCCTTCGGTACATCAGGTGGGTACCTACTTTCAAGTAAGTTGGTTTTAGAAAATGGTGAACATTGGAGCAAACCATTCTTTATCATGGCGATTCCAACGTTTATCGTAGGAATTCTTTTCTATACAATTTTGAAAGAAAAAGTGATTCGTCCTGGTGAAGAAGCTGCACGAGCAGCTGCTGAAGAAGGACCGCAAGAAAAGATCTCATTAAAAGAAATTTTCTCAAATCGTAATTTATTAGCCGCATTTATTTTATGTTTCACAAGTATTTATGCAAACTTTGTCATTATTACTTGGTTGCCACAATTTTTAATTGCTGAACGTGGCTTTACAGGAGCGAGCGTTGGTTTCATTTCATCACTTGTACCATGGGCCTCTATTCCAGGAGCCTTAATCTTCGCTCGTTTGAATGATAAAACAGGTGCGACGAAAAAATTAGTCTTTACATTAGTACCTTTAGCAATCCTATCTGTCTTTGCGATTGCTTTTGTAACAAATCGGACATTGTTAATTTCTGTTTTAATTCTTTATGGGTTAACAGGGAAATTAGCGTTAGATCCAATTATGGTGACTTTTGTTACCAAACATGCACCAAAAGCGGCCTTAGGAACAACGTTAAGTGCCTATAATTTTATCGGGATGTCAGGGTCAATCCTAGCACCGTATGTCACAGGATATTTAGCAGATACAGCAGGCTCAATGCAAGTTGGCTTCTATCTTTCTTGTGTACTATTAGTTATTGGTTTACTAGCTTTTGCTTTCTTAGCTAAAGATGAGAGTAAACCGAAATTAGGTTAATTATCCCTTCGATAATGACTGAAACAATCAAAATGAGCAAGACAAAATCTTTCATTTCGTAAACAAATTATTTCTTATCCGTCGATACTGAAAAGATTTTGTCTTTGCTTTACTAAAAAGGAGCGAATCAATCAATGAGTTTAAACGTAATTGCCCTAGGTGGGAATGCTATTTTAGATACGGATCCAACAGATGAAGGCCAAAAAGCCGTCGTTAATCACGCGGCCAAATATATTGCAGAATTTGTTGCTAAAGGGGAACAAGTCATTGTCTGTCACGGAAACGGACCACAAGTAGGGAATTTGCTTTTACAACAAAAAGCAGGCGAAAGTGAAAAAAATCCAGCGTTGAAATTGGATACTTGTGTTGCGATGACACAAGGAAGCATCGGTTACTGGTTACAAAATGCTTTAACTAATGAGTTTGAAAAACGTAACATTGCTAAACCAGTTATCTCTGTAGTTACGCAAGTACGTGTGGACAAAGAAGATCCTTCGTTTAAAAAACCATCCAAACCAATTGGTCCATTCTATACAAAAGAAGAGGCTGACGCAGAAGCAGCCAAAGATGGCTCTACGTATGTGGAAGATGCTGGCCGTGGCTACCGAAAAGTTGTTCCATCACCAATGCCTAAAGAAATTGTTGAAAAAGAGGCGGTTCGTGCTTTAGTAGAGGCGGACGTTTTAACTATCTGTTCTGGTGGCGGGGGCATTCCGGTCGTAGCAGAAGACGGACAATACGTAGGTGTGGAAGCGGTTAACGACAAAGATTTCTCTGCACGTGTTTTAGCTGAAAACGTTGATGCAGACCGTTTGATTATTTTGACAGGCGTTGATAACATCTACATTAATTACAATCAACCAGATCAAAAAGCATTAGAACAAATCAGTGTAGCCGAAGCAGAAGAATACATTAAAGAAGGTCACTTTGCTGCTGGTAGTATGCTACCAAAAATCGAAGCTGCCTTAGACTTCGTAAAAGGTGATGACAAACGGAAAGCAATCATTACTTCTATCGAAAACTTAGAAAACATCGATAAAGAAGCAGGAACTGTGATCAGTCAAAAGGGGTAGTTTACCATGAAAAAACCGTCCATGATCACCCAAATTGCAATTGCTGTTGTCGTAGGAATCCTCGTAGGACTCTTGATTCCTGCTAGCGGCAATTACTTGAAAATAGTTGGAGATGTCTTTTTGCGACTGATGCAAATGGCTATTCCTATCTTGATCTTAGGGCAAATTGTCCAAGCAGTTGGCAGTATTAATCCAAAAGAATTAACGAGCCTTGGGGGTAGAACAATCGCTGTTTTCGGGATTTCCTCCTTAGCTGCCGCTTTATGGGGCGTCCTAATGGCAGTCATTTTTAATCCAGGATACGGTGTTAAAATGACTGGCTTCCAAGATGCTTCTATTAAAGCGCAAGAAATCTCAATCACTGATACGATTTTAAATTTCGTTCCGAAAAATATTTTTGATTCACTGACTCAAGGATCGATTATTCAAATTATTGTCTTTGCATTATTTTTTGGTTTAGCACTGAATAAATACTTACAAAGCCATCCAGAGACACAACTCTTCCAAATAATTGTGGACTTTAATGAAGTTATCATTACAGTCATTCGATACGTCATGTATCTAGCACCTCTGGGGATTTTTGCTTTAATTGCTTCAACAATTAGTCACTTAGGCCTTCAAATTATTTTACCGTTAGTGAAGTATCTATTGGTCTATGGATTAGGCACTATTTTATTTTTGGGCATCTGGATTTTGGTTATCACATTGTACTGTAAAGTAAGTCCACTACGTTTAATTACAAACATGAAAAATATGTCTGTGATGGCCTTGGCGACAACTTCTTCAGCAATTACTTTACCAGTAGCTTTGGAAGAAACAGAAACAAAATTAGGTTTAAGTAAGCGAATTACTAACTTAGTGTTGCCGTTAGGTATGTCATTAAACAGTAACGGTTCAGCGATGCATATGGCTTTTACTGTAATGACTATCGATCAGATGTATCAGCTAGATTTTGATATTACGAAAATGATTTACTTAGCAATTACAGCAACGTTTGTCTCACTAGCAAACGCAGTCGTTCCTGGTGCGGGCTTAGTCTCACTGGCAGTGATTGTTCCGCAAATGGGTTTACCCATTGAGAGTATTGCAATTTTTGCAGGCGTCGAATGGTTTGTTGGCATGTTACGAACAATTTTAAATGTCAATTCAGATGTTTACTCTGCTATTCTAGTTGCAAAATCAGTGGATGAAATTGACTATACTGTCTTTAACAGTAGCAATAAGTAGTGAAAAAAGGGGAGGAAATGCAAGGACGAAGAAGAAAATCACTTGTTTTCTTTCCCTTTTTTAAGATTAATGATAAAGGAGCAAGCGCAATGGAAGAAATGGTTGTCGTTACACCGGAAAAATTAGAAAAGCTGATGAAACAAAAATTAGAAGCTGCTGGTTTACATTCTGAACATGCCGAAGAAGTTGCTCGACATTTAACTTTTGCAGATGCTAGCGGTATTCATTCACACGGGGCGGTTCGTATGGATTATTATGCGGAACGGATTGCAAAAGGCGGGATCACGATTGACCCCGAATTATCATTTGAAAAAACTGGACCGTCCACTGCCATTTTTCATGGCGATAATGGCGTGGGTCAATTTGTTTGTAACGAAGCATTAGCTGCTGCAGTTGACCTAGCCAAAGAATCAGGGTTAGCATATGTTGGCGTTTCTCAAACGAGTCATAGCGGGACGTTATCGTATTATGTTAAAAAAGCAGCGGAACAAGGCATGGTTGCTCTTTCGATGTGTCAATCTGATCCAATGGTGGTACCGTTTGGTGGTACAAGCAATTATTTTGGGACAAATCCAATCGCTTTTGCAGCACCTAGAGCAGGTCATGAACCAGTCGTGTTTGATATGGCTACGACAGTACAGGCTTGGGGGAAAATTTTAGATGCACGTTCAAGAGATGTTGAAATTCCCGACACGTGGGCAGTAGACGAAAAAGGCCAGCCAACGACTGATCCTTATGAAGTACGAGGTTTATTGCCGATTTCAGGACCAAAAGGATATGGACTAATGATGATGGTCGATGTCTTAGCTGGTTCGTTGTTAGGCTTACCTTTTGGCAAACATGTCAGCTCCATGTATGCGGATTTAACGGAGAAACGGAATCTGGGTCAGATGTTTTTAGTCATTGATCCAAGCCGCTTTACAGATTCTGAACGATTTAAAGAAAATATTAATCAAATGGTGGAAGAACTTCATTGTGTGCCTACAGCAGAAGGGTTTCAACAAGTTTACTATCCAGGAGAAATTGGTCAGCTAAACTATCAAAAAGCCATGTCAGAAGGCATTGAAATTCCACAAAGTATTTATGATTATTTAGTTAGTGAGATTGTACATTACGATAAATATGGCGGGCAAGGTGCCTTTGCCAAATAATGAGGAGCGCAGAGAGTATTCGCTACTGCGTTGCTCTCGCCTTCTTTCTATTGGAGGAAAGTAAAATGAAAAAATCGTCAAAAGTAGCACTTATTTTTGCATTCTTAGTTAGTATTTTTGTGCCAGTTGCGGCCTTTGCTGATGAGATTGGGGATGTAGTTGCCCCGACAGGAATCATGGCATTAGTTGTGATTATTCCATTGATTGTTGTTTTGGTTCTATTGTTTATGAAAGTCGATATGATTATCGCTGGTTTAATTGGTGGCGTCTTAGCGATGCTGATTGGTGGCATTGGACTAGAAGAAGCGAATAAACAGATGTTGGAAGCTATCCCAATGATGTTAGGAATTACCGTTCCCATCATTAATTCAGCTGTTGCGATGGCGGTCTTTAAAGCAGGTAGTTATTCAGCTGCATTAACTTTAGCCAAACGAGGCACAAAAGGAAAAGTCGAGTATGTTTCAGCTTTTATTGTTATCTTATTAGCCGCAGCCACATATATGTCAGGAATTGGTGGCGGAAGTGCGATGGTTATTGCACCATTGGCCTTTGCTGCAGTTGGGGTTGTTCCTGAATTAATTGCAGCAATGTCTTTAGCTGCTGCGGTATCATTTACAACATCACCCGCTTCATTAGAATCAAGTATTGTTTCAAAATTAGGCGATATCAGTGTCGGTTCATATGTTTCAACCATGCGACCTTACTGGTTATTCTTCGTAGCATTAGCGATTGTGTTAGCCTTTTGGGGAACGAAACATAGAAATGTTGGCTTTAAAGAGTCGGCAGATGATGAATTTGATAAAAAGAGCAATGGTGAATTATTTAAAATTACCTTGCCAGCCATTTTCTTATTGTTTGCTGTAATTTTTGGACCAATTGTGAATGATTTAATTGGTTTTGCCTTCTTTACGCCACTTGTATACATGATTTTAACATTAGTTTTAATTTTCTTATGTACAGATTTCTCAATGAACAAATCTGTCGAAGCGATGGTAGATGGGTCTACATATATTTTGACTCGTTTATTCCAAGTAGGGATTTTCTTAGCCTTTATTAATGTTATTGCACAAACAGGAACGTTTGCTGTAATCGCAGGTGTTGCTGAAAATGCACCAGCCTTTATTGTCGTGCCAGTTGCCATTTTAACAGGGATTTTAATTGGGATTCCAGCTGGGGCCTACGTAGGTTCTGTTTTAACTTTAGTGCTACCAGTTGCTGTATCGTTGAACTTCCCGCCGTTAGCATTAGGTTTTGTAGCAATGGGTGTTGGTTTAGGTAGTCAAATGAGTTTCGTTAATATTACTATGCAAGCTTTATCTTCAGGCTTCCAAATTCCAATTTTGGATGTTGTTAAAGGAAACGTGAAATGGTTAAGTATTGCCTCTGTACTATTATTAGTTATCGGTTTAATCTTTGGATAAAAAACAATTTAGGGAGTGGAAAACATGGATTTATTAATTAAACAAGTTCGTCTTCAAGACGGTGAAGCATTACAAGATGTAGCTATTAAAGAAGGTAAAATCATTGAAATCGCCCCAGTTATTAATGGCGATGCCAAAGAAGTCATCGAAGCAGATGGTCGTGTTTTAATCCCAGGTTTTGTAGAAAGCCATTTACATTTGGACAAGGCATTAATCGCTGATCGTAAACCAAATAAATCAGGTACGTTGAAAGAAGCAATTGAAGTAACCGCAGAATTAAAACCAACATTTACCGAAGAAGACATTTACGACCGTGCCAAACGTGCTTTAGAAATGTTAATCGTTCATGGAACCACGGCGTTAAGAACGCATGCAGAATTTGACCCAGCGCAAGGTTTTACTGGCTTCAAAACAATTATGCGTTTGAAAGAAGAATACAAAGAGTTAATTGACATGCAAGTAGTTGCGTTTCCGCAAGAAGGAATTTTTAAAGCCCCTGGAACAGAACAAATGATGTATGAAGCAATGGATATGGGCGCAGACGTTGTCGGCGGTATTCCTTATAATGATGCACCAGCGAAAGAACATATTGATTTAGTGTTTGAAATTGCTAAAAAATATGATAAAGATGTAGATTTACACCAAGATTTTGCCGATGAAGCTGATGATATGAGTATTGAATATTTATGTGAAAAAACCATCGCTGAAGGCTACCAAGGCCGTGTTTCAGTGGGCCACTTAACGGCATTGCATGCCTTACCTGAAGCAGAATTGGCGCCTATTATTGCAAAAATGGCGGAAGCAAATATTAGCGTGATGGCTTTACCAGCAACGGATTTACATTTAGGGGCTCGTGGTGATCAGTACAATGTTCGACGTGCGGTTACGCCAATTCGTAAATTACGCGATGGTGGCGTGAATGTCTGTATTGCTACGAATAATATTCGCAATGCTTTTACACCATATGGCACAGGGGATATTGTTCAAACAGCGATGTTAGCCATTCCTGTTGGGCACCTAGGTGGAGCGGATGACTTAAAAACAGTGCTACCAATGGTAACAACAAGTCCTGCTCGTGCGATGGGACTAGAAGGATACGGTGTCGCAGTTGGGAATAAAGCAGATTTAGTCTTATTAGACACAAAAGTGGTTGAACATGCGATTATTGATATTCCAGAACGGTTATATGTTATTAAAAACGGCCGTGTTACAGTCAAGACAGACAAAAAAGTCGAAATCATTCGTTAAGAAAAAAAACAAAAAGCTCAAAATGTTAGTTGTCAAAACTAACATTTTGAGCTTTTTTTGATAAAGGTAAAGCTAGGAAGGTGAAAATATGATTAATTTATCCTGTTTTAGCTATGATTCTCTATTGAAAAGTTTATTTTCAGTTTATTTTTGGTCGATTTTCCTTGATATATATAGAATCTTCAGGAAATGCTCCTATCTGTTTAAAATTCGGAATTTCAGAAATTATTCTTTTTTGCTAAACTAGTTATAACTGGTTAGTAAAAAGAAGTATTGGACGAATAGCGCTGAAACAAGTGAATGATCCAAAGTATAGAGAAAAATGAAACCGATACCACAAGACAAGACTGTTGCTGAAAATGGTAAGTGATCATTCTGCTAAGTTTAGTGTCTTAATGTTTAGTTAACTAAGAATTGTTGGATTGTTCTTTAGAAAGAAGGGACAATATGAAGCGAAGTAAATGGAAAGAATTGATAGTAACGGGCATCTGCCATATATTAGTATTCCCCATACTAATACAGACAACTGTTTTTGCAGAAACATTACCAAGTACAAAACAAGTAAGAGAAGGAACCAATCATTCATTAACAGCAGAAAAAGCCGAAAGTGAACAACCACAGACAAAGGATAAACTACATGATGAAGAAACACTGGCATTGTCAAAAAGTGAGTTAATCGATAATGAGGCTAATGTTACAAGTCAAACGATTAGAGAAAGAATTGAGACGCCTAACCTAACTTATCGTTATGGATTTATTAATGAAGAGGGGCAGCCAGTAAACGCCAATGAGATCCTTCTACAGTATCATAGTTGGCAAGGCAATTCCCCAGATGGCATAAATGTGTGGGAAGGTGAAAGTCAACCAGTGACAGCATCTACAGTGGCTAATTTAAAAGAAGTGGTAATTCCAAGTGAGAAAGTAGCCGTCTATTCCGACATGTCAACGGTGCTTGCAGCGAGTAATCAAACATTTTTTTTACCAAGATATTATACTTCTTTAAGCTTATACAATAAGAAAGGGGAAATTGATCCCAATTATCCGCTGCCAACTATTTCCGACGCATCAGGAAACCAGTATCCAACAACAATTTCGCAATTTGAATTGGAAAAAATATCTGCACAACAATATAGTCAGAAAACAGGAGTAACGTTTAACATTAGCGAGAGCCAAAAACTAATCGTTCCTTTGTACAACCAAGTGAAGGTTGATTCATCGAATCAATCTGGGCTATTGAATTACTTTAAAATTTCAGGGCCGGTTTATTATCATGTTACCAATCGCAAAGTGACAGAACATTTTGTGGATACTCAAGGGAAACCAATCCCTCCACCACCGGGGTTTAGACAAGGAAAGCAAACGCTTATTGAGCGTGACCCTTACGCCTTTAAACAGAATGGCCTTTTGCCAAGTAGCTATGAAATCGACTCAAAAACATATCAATTTCAAGGATGGTATAAAGGGAAAACGAAACCTGAAAATTTAGAAAAAAGCGTAACGCCCAGTTATGATATTACCTATGACGACAATGATGATTTAACTGTTGTCTATAAGGAGGTACCTCAAAAAAATTATACATTTGAGGATGTCAATGGTGTTGAAATTGCACCACCATCTGATTTTATTCAGGATCACCAACGACCAATAACTACGGATGGCTTTCGCTATTTAGCTGGAAAAAAACTGCCACAACAATACAGCGTTAACGGTAAAACTTATTTATATCAAGGTTGGTATCAAGATAAAACAAAACAAGAGAGCTTAGAAAAAACGAAGCGCCCCATAAACTCCCCTGTTTTTAATGAAATGAACGCTATTACAGCAGTGTATAAGGAAATAACTGCAAAAGCTGAAATGCAAATAGAAGGACTAGTCAAAGTCATGCCAAGTGGTTATATACAAATTTGGCAGATTATGCTTACAAATGTGGGAGAAGTACCGTTAAAAAAAATAAACTTAAAGCCAGCAAGTGGTTGGTCACCAGGTCTAGCTCGGCCAATCCAAGTCACGATTCGTGTTGGATCTGAACCAAACAAAATTGTTCCTATTACTGATGAAAATTGGCGAGTTGGTATTGCTTTAAATACGGAAGTGCCTATTGGTCAGACAGCAACTATTATGATGACAACAATTGCTACAGGTGAACCAGATCAAGTGTTACAAGCGGCTGTTGAAATGAATGGGAATTTTTCTGCTGTTCACGCAGCTGATACTGTCAGAATCCAACCTAAAAATCAAGAAATTGTGGGACCAGATGAGGAAGGTTTTATCAGCACACCAACTTTTGATTTTGGTAAAGTCGCCATTTCTAGCAACACGCAGCAACATGGTTTAAAGCAGGCAGCAGATTATTATGAAAATGGTCAGGAAAATCCATATTTACGTTTGAAAAAATCACAACCCAATTGGGCACTAACTGCAGAACTATCCCCCTTTGAAGGAAGAGTGGATCAACTATCATCAATGACAAAGTTATTGTTAGGAACAACCAATGTTTCAGGTTTTATTCAGTACAATCAACCAACGGAAACTAAAGTTGCTCTTGGCAAAACAACCGCTATTCAATTAGTTGCC
>ULRM01012727.1_pt1 | contig 14491 bp, 11 predicted proteins | sample 1955551 | NCBI WGS metagenome assembly ULRM01 (sample SAMEA4835686, study PRJEB28245) | human gut metagenome | biome: gut microbiome; material: fecal sample | place: Denmark | collected 2008
TTCCATTCGGTGAAGGTTTGCGCCAGCTCTTCGTTGGAAAGTGCCAGACCGCCTTTCAACAGCGCATAAGCTTCAGCAATCAGCTGCATGTCTCCATACTCGATGCCGTTATGAACCATCTTCACATAATGGCCCGCACCGTCTGCACCGATATAAGTCACACACGGCTCACCGTCTTCAGCAACCGCAGCAATCTGCTTCAGAATCGGAGCAACTAACTCATAGGCTTCTTTCTGACCACCAGGCATGATAGAAGGCCCTTTCAGAGCGCCCTCTTCACCACCGGAAACACCGGTACCGATAAAGTTAAAACCTTCGGCAGACAGCTCACGGTTACGACGGATGGTGTCCTGGAAGAAGGTGTTGCCGCCATCAATGATGATGTCGCCTTTATCGAGGTAAGGCTTCAGGGAATCGATGGCGCTGTCGGTGCCAGCCCCGGCCTTCACCATCAATAGGATACGACGTGGTGTTTCGAGGGATTCAACAAACTCTTGTACTGTGTAGTGAGGGACAAGTTTCTTGCCAGGGTTTTCGGCAATTACTTCTTCAGTCTTTTCACGAGAGCGGTTGAAAACGGAGACGGTATAGCCACGGCTTTCGATGTTCAACGCAAGGTTACGCCCCATCACTGCCATACCGACAACCCCGATCTGTTGCTTGGACATTACATACTCCTGTCAGGTGTGGTCACTGCGACACGTTCGCAGCTTTAATGTGATTATAATGTTAGCCCAAAGTGCAATGAGCTCATAGTGAAAATTAGCAAATTGCCACAAAATGAAAACTTGAACTCATAAATTAAGAGACTACGAGTATAAAGATTAAAGTACAATTTAATACGCGGATTTATTTATAAATCCTTTAAAAACAGTAAGGAAAATAATTTTTAGATCAAGCCAAATACTCCACCCTCTAATATAGAGCAAATCATATTCAATTCTTTTTTCCATTTTTTCAAGTGTATCAGTTTCTCCACGCCATCCATTGATTTGAGCTAACCCGGTGATACCGGGTTTCACCTTATGGCGAAGCATATATCCCTGTATGAGGGAACGATACTGCTCATTATGAGCTACAGCATGTGGACGAGGACCTACAACAGACATTTGACCAAAAAGGACGTTAAAAAACTGTGGTAACTCATCCAAAGATGTACTACGCAAAAACTTTCCTACTTTGGTCACTCGAACATCATTTTTTGTAGCTTGAACAACCTTATTATCATTTTCCATCACAGTCATCGAGCGGAATTTCCAAACACGTATAGGTTTACCATCCATTCCATAACGTATCTGCCTGAAAAAAACTGGACCAGGCGATGTAAATTTAACAACACATGATATAATAATCAAAATTGGTGAAATTAATAAAAGTATAATCGCGGAGACAATAATATCCTCTAATCGTTTAAACACCATATTTATACCGTTTAATGGTGTATCAAACAAAGGAACAACAGGAACTCCGTTAATCTCCTCAGTCCTAGACTGGAGGATGTTAAATGTAAAAAGATCAGGTACTAACAATACAGAACATGTGGTGTTTGTTAATTCACGAGCGATATTTTTTATTAGTTTACTTTGCTCAGCCCCTAATGCAATATAAATTCTATCAACAGTCCCTGCTTTGGCGTCGTTAATTAGAGTATTTATATCGCCTGCATAAGGAAGTGTTTGATAATCGCCGCAAATTTCGTCATCGTACACACCTTTCACAACAAAACCTAGCCAAGGTTGTTCTTGGAAACTTTTTAAAAGTTCAATGCCACTAGGCATTGTGCCTACAACAGCAACAACTCTCTTATTAAAGCCAAGTTTTCTTAATAATCCTATTGTAAATCTTATTAAGGTTCTAAAAAAAATAAATCCTAAACATGTTACAGCATACCATTGATAAAAAATCATATTATCAATATGCAAAGCTGGCAAAAATGAAATTATAAAAAAAACAAGTATAAGGCTGATACTCCAATTTTGAATGATCATGAATAATTCTGACGATAATTTACTACCTCGCCATGATCTATAAAAATCGGTAATACCACCAGCCATTTGAAATATAACAATAGCCAACAAAGTCAAAATACAATAAACAAAATCATAAGATTTATTTGCAATCAAACAAAGTAAGTATAAGGATAAGAATACAACTATTATATCAGAAAATCTTTGGACCATGGAAATAATTGACGCATTTCCAGAGTTATGATAGCGCGTAGGAGTAATATTCATTGTTTAGCCCATAAAAACTAACATCAAATCACTGAATCAACCCAGAAATTGATTTTTCCTTTGCCTTCTCGATACCAATTATTGGTTCACCGACAGAGCCAGTTAAATCACTTGAGCCAATGATAATTTTCGCAGCACCTTCTGAACCAATTATTAATGAATGCTGAGGTGATAAATGTCCTGTGTTTCCGTCATCTCTGCCTGCGAGTGTTTTAACACCGGATAATATTATTGATGAATTCTCTCCATCAACGTAAAAATGTGCAGAATCATGTGAACTATCATCAGCATTACGACCAGATCTCTTGACGATTACACTATTAACCAGCCAAGATCCTCCATTCAAAGCAACAAAACCGTTTTTACCAGCACGATCAACCAACTCTCCTGTAACAATGTTTTGCGTTGCACCACTTGAAAAATAATTGGTCGCTCCATTCCATTCATTTCGAACACCAAGAAATGAATTATTATTTGCTCCTTTCATTAGTCTCACACCGTCAGCTAGATTCGCGTTGACGATAGAATTTATAATACTTGAATCAATAACATTCATAATACCAATATAATTGGATGTAATTATACAATTAAAAAGTGATAATGTCGCACAATATGAACTATTCCCAACGCCTGCTTTCCATCTATAAAATCCACAGTTTATAAACTTGCAATTCTTTATTCTTTTCTCTGTTGATTGCATAAAATAATTATGTCGATTTATACCATCGAAATTAATCCCAAAAAAGATGTGATTACCTGTCATACTGAATAATCGTTTTGAGTTTTTTGCTATACGTATTACGGTTCCAGAATCATTAAATGATTTTGAGGATTTGACATTGTAGATTTTCTTTGAATCCCCAAACATAGAAAAACCGACAGGTAATACAATATTCTCTCCATCTAAGACGTAGATACCTTTTTGTGGAGGGAAATAAATTTTCATTACATTATTCTTAAGTGCATCATTAAATTCATTTGTAATATCAACCTCATTACCATGAACATTAAGAGCTTCGGTTTTTTCTTTATTTAGAAAACTTAATAATGAAACATTTTCACCATTGACGGATTGTTTATACGCATCTCCAATCTCAGTGCTCATCGCATCTGCGACTTTGTTATCATTAGCTAAGGTCAAATGTTGACTTTGATTGGCAAAAACATAACATGCGAATGAACTTACAGCGCCACCAAGAAAAAAACGTCTACTTATATTCATACATTGACCTTTGTAATTAACAATTTTGATTTTGGACATTTATTACATGTGAATGCATGCCATAAATAGACCTCTCCTTAGTTTACCAAGGAGAGGCACATTTTATTTATCCAAAATTATGGATATCTCATCCCACATTTTTTCGGAATCTTTTTTTAATTCTTGTATTTTCTCATTGTATGCTTCAAACTCGGTGGTATTTTTGTTCATACATTCCTCAAGAAGCAACTGGATTTGTTCAATTGTCATTTCAGGAGTCAGTAAAAATTTCTCTCTGCCATAATCTTCGAATAAACGTTCGTATTTATGACTCCAACTTGTACCTAAGCATGGAATACCTTGACATAGAGCGCTAACACATCCATGGAATCGAGAACTTACTAAAGCAGCGCTTGCACCGATAATTCCTTTTACCTTAAGCGGATCACCTTCTGTTATAATTTCAAGATTAGAATCACCAATATTATTTTTTACGGTTTTACATATATCCCCATCTAATTTCCCCTCATGATTGAGTAGGACAGGTTCATAACCAAGATTTTTTATTGCTTTGACTGCATTTGACAGTACATTAATATAATTACGAGCCCATAGTAAATTATCGTTTTTATTATTCATCATATTATTATTAGGGATGATAACAATTTTCTTATCACCTTCTTTATAATAATCAGGGATCACACCTTTTACAAGATTGGTAAAATCTGGAGACATTTTAAGATTTTGTTTGGAAAATTCATGAACGTAATCAAACGATGTCTTTTCACGAGCAAAAATTAGATCCGCTTTTGGAAATGATGCTTTGAGCAGATTTTTATCACTAGCATTAGTAAATGGTCCAAATGCTTGCGGCATGAAAATATATTTTTTATTATGTTTATTATATCTAAGCACCTCTTTGCTCATTTGTTTAATTAGCAAAGATCCCCATTTATCGCTATACGCAAATCCGGATGCATCTAATATTACATCAACATCAGATTCTAAAACAATACCATAGCTTTTCTTCAAATAGTTTCGAACCTTACTAGGTATTAAATAACTAATAAAATTCAAATCTAAGGTGTTTTTTCTAAAGTTGAACTTTTGCAGTGAACCCACATTGACCCTATCGTAATAAGGAGAATGATTATGTGGAAGTAAAACAAATTCAGCTTTTGGCCAACGGACCTTCATTTGCTGAATAATAGCGTGCATCATTAATTCTGCACCTTTATTCACAAACTGGACACCTTTTATTTCAATGATCATCATTTCACCCCTAATATATTAAATCTGAACAGCCAATTCTGAAGAAGATTTTTTTGACGACGATGGTATTAGCCCAGTAAGATCTGCATAGCCTACTGGCAATAAAATTATAGGTCTCAAATTTTTTGTAAGCCCCAACTTTTTCTCCATTTTTACTTCAAAGGACTCTATATCAGGCCAATTAACAGGGCATGAACTTAACCCTAAAGTTTCTAAAGCTAACATTAACTGCATTGCTGCTAGAGAAGCATCAATATAAATAACATGACGATCTCTTTCATAAGGATAATAAGAAAGATCGCCAACAATTACAATAAGAGCAACAATATTATCAGCAAAACCTGCAGTTCCCATGGGAATTTTTGCTATTTCTCGAGCTTTGTTCTGATCGACCGTGAAGTAAAATTTAAATGGCTGCCGATTACAAGCTGAAGGTGCTAAACTTGCAAGCTCTATAGCATCCATTAAACTCTGCGCTTCAACTTTCTTATCTTGGTCGAACCAACGGACTGAACGCCTTTGAAGAAATAATTTCTTTAATTCTTCATAGCTGATATTTGACTGTAGAGAGCTTTCTCTACTATACGGAATAAACTTGAAATCTTTAGATAGACTACGATTCCTTTCCAAATATACAGAAGAAGCTTTACTAAAAATATGATATGCTTTTTCTACACTTTTCTCCCCATTAATAATTATTGAATCAAAATATTCAGTTAAAACATCATACGCCCATTCCATTTCATTGCGTTCAATAGTATTTAATGCAACGCATCGTTCAAATTGTTCTACAGTCTCTAAAATATAATCTTTTGCAAAAATTTCTCTCCGTGGCCTCATTATAAGGCCCTTCTCAAGACGATGAATATTACGCCGGAGCAATGCAGAGCTTCTACCAACTTGTGTTAATGATTCTTTATATAAATGTTTACCATGTAATACGGATTGATTTTCTCTTTTAAATGAAGAATTGAATGCAAAATAATATAAAGAAGAAAGGAATCTCGTTTTCGAGCAAGTATGCACAAGTTGTGCATTACAAGATTCTTTAATTAATCTTAACTTGCCAGTTAATTTTTTCCCAAGAATTTTATTTATGAATTGTTTCATTTTTACCTCTAAAAATTAAAAAACATGTAAAAATTGCTTTAGTCATAATCCAACCCATCACTCTTGTTCTTTTGAAAATGAATAGAGAAAAATACGAAGATATTGAATATGATATAACTGTTGCAATAGCTGAACCTATCCCTCCCATTTTCGGGATCAGAATGAGATTAAGAATTATATTAACAATTGCACCGCTAATATGTGTAACCAAGGAAAATGGTAACATATTTTCTATAACTAGCCATTTGCTTAATACAGCTCTCATGAAAACAAACAAACTTGCCCATATGTGAATAATGAGAATCGTTGCGCTTTCGGCATATGCTTCGCCATAAAGTATGTTTATCGCTGTATGAGCTATTATCGTAATAAATATAGATATTATTAATGCACAGAAAAATAATTTTCTTGATAGGTCTAATAATGTATGCTTGTATTTTTCTTCGCTTTCTTTTTTCGCTAAAATTAGTAGCGGGAAAAAAGATGCTGTAATAATAGTTGGAAAAAAATACCACGCCTCGGAAAGACGCGCTGCTACAGCATAAGTAGCAACAGTAGAATAGCCATTGATCATGCCTAACATTATCTGATCTATTTTGAGATACAAAACCTCTGCAACTCCAGACAATATTAGCCACCATGATTTTGACATCAGTGTTTTAGCTTTATTTTTGTTATAGGACCAATTGAAAATTTTTCCTTTAAGGTACTTATATAATGGGACATATAAAACCCCTGAAGCCAGAACCTCGAAAGTTTGAATTATTAATATTGTCTTCAACCCACAGGAAAAAAATATGATACTTATCAATTTAACTAATGAGCTAGTAATAAATATTGATAATCTTAAAATTGCTGAATATTTCGAATTTACTTTTGACTGAAGCCAAAAATCGACAACTTGAAAACAACTAAATATATTCGCAGAAGCTAACAGTACCAGCCATAATGTATTATTTTGGCTAATATTAAAATAAATATCGACAAAAAGCAGTGATGCGCACGCAAACAAGCCACCGAAAAATCTTAAGACGCAGCTCGTACCAAGTATGACGTTTGTATCATCATGATCCTCTCTTTGGGCGTCAACCAAATCTCTAACAACAACAGCATTTAATCCAAGTGCGGTTAAAGGCGAAAGTAATGTGATTATTGAAATCAAATAATTGTATACACCGAAATCATTAGGGCCTAAATACCTTGCTAAAAAGATGCCTACTGTAAATGTAAACAGAATTGTAATGACTCTCTCTGATAATAACCATAGCGAGTTATAGAAAGCCTCATTTCTGCTTTTGAGTATAGAACCTAATGATTTACCTTTAATTTTTAGCATTTCAAGACCATTATTCTGAATAAATTAATTTTTTGTCATAAATTTGAAACGCATCAGATCGAATAAAAAAAACAGAATCGACTTTGGATAGCCAAACAAATATCTTGATACAAGTTTAGGTTCGTCGATCATTCTATACATCCACCTTAAATTATATTTGTCAAAAAAATCAGGATAATAAGTACTACCATTTTTTGCTGTTTGGTGTAAAAAACCACCACAACTGAAAGCCACGCCGGTCCATTTGCTCATAAACATTTCTTGCAAAAAAATATCCTGCGCCGGCGTACCCATGCCAACAATAATTATATCAGGCTCTAATTCTGATAACTGTTTTATGAAATGAGCACGATCTGTTTCATCTTTAAAATACCCATGCCTAGCTTTAACCAGCAGTAAATCAGGATATTTTGTTAATATTATATTTATTGCTTTTGCATTTGATTCGCTATCACTTCCGATTATAGCAACTTTTTTATGATTCTTTTGCGCATAAGAAAATACAATGGGAGCCAATGACGTCATATCAAAACTAACTCTGTGGGCTTTGATGCCAGCCATTTGTGCTAGTTTTGTCATTAATATGCCATCACAGTATATTGCACTATAATTATCATATAAGGCTAGGTTTTTCCTAAAATAGAGATATGAATAATTATTTATAAAAGTATAAATTCCATTTTGAAATTCAAAGTCAAGAGATGTTTCATTTTTTACTTTTTCATAAAGAACATTAATAGGATTTCGTGCCACTGCCGTTCCTTAATAATCCAAGTTGTTTTATTTTTTAAGATACTGAAGTAATATGGGTGAAATTGGAAATAGAATTTTGCTATGCATTGTTTTTAGAATAGAGTATCTAATTTTTTCTCGCGGAGATAGAACACAATCCTTTAACAGTCTATCAAAAAAAATTAGTGCATTTTTATCTCTCTGTATAATTGAGTTGACATAATGAATTCTAATAAAATAAAGCCTATATTTAATATCGATAAGATATTTACTCAAAAAATAATCACTTGCTTCTATATTCATCTTTGAACTCATTTGTCTATGCCGACCTGAGCATATTTTTACAAATGGTTGATCATCAAATATGATATTTTCTTTATTATCATATGCTCTGATTCCAAATCCCCAATCCTGATGTTTAAATTGTAAGGAGTCAAACATTGTGGGTTTAAATTGCGACTTATTTATAGAGATAGTTGAAGTTCTAAAATCCCCTTTTTTTAGGAATATATAATCTCTTATATCCTCACCGTTATATTTGTTGCAAACTATTTTCTCTTCTTTTTTTTCATTCACTTCAATAAATGCGCCAAAAAATATTGAACCGTAAATTGAAGAGTTCATTAATGCAACTCTATGTTTCAAATAACCATCGGTATAAAAATCATCTGAATCTAATAAGAAAACATTATTATACTTAGCTTCTTTTATACCAATATTTCTAGAATCAGCTGCATTTGTTTTCTTGGTTTTTTCACAAAGTCTGACAAAGTTAAATCGAGTTATTACATGTTTTAAATCATGAACATCCTCAGAACAATCATCTACTAAGATTACATCCAATTTTTCTTCTGGATAATAGTCTGAAATACTCAAAATAGTATCAGCTATATATCTTGAGCTATTATACGTTGGTATAACGACTGAAATAAAGTCATCCATTTTTTTCACCATTTAAACGACTTAATAGTATTTACTTTTAGAAATAATTCTTTTTAATCGCCTGAAGCATTTTTGAATAAATGATGGGTTCCATGACTTACTCCAGTGATGAATAGCTACAGTGTTTTTTTGGATATCTTGATATAATAATTGTTTTATCGGTGATGCATATGGATTGAAAGGGTAGAAAACTTCTTTTTCAAATATTTTAATACCTTCAAGGTTTGTATTCTTTTTATAAATATAAGTGATAATTCTTGGAATTGGAATAAAGTTAGTGCGCAGCGACTTTTTCACTTCTTCATAAATAGAAAATACAAATTCATGTCCTTTTTCCGCACCTAATATTGCTCCATTAATCATTTCATCATCTTCTTTTCCTGCAAAAAAAGAATAGCTTAGAAGATTATCAAATGATGCAATAGCCTCCATATCTGTATCTAAATAAAATCCACCGTATTCGTAAAGTATCTTCATTCTTGCAAGATCAGCACAGTATGCCCATTGTTTTTTTTCATACGCACTATTATATTCAGGATCGTTTATTACTAAGTTTTTCTCGTCCCAAATAATAACTTTATAATCTGGGTTATAAATCGACCAAGATTCAATACATTTTCTTTCAAGGGCCGGTAACTCTCTACCACCAAGCCATATGCAATGAATGATTTTCGGAATCAATTTTTTCAATCCTTATGTTTATTTTTCATTTTCTTGGTATTTTTCATCAATGCCTATGTACATTATTAATGCAAGGGCAACATAAACATTGTTTAATGAAGATACCGACAAAGCTGTTGAGATAATAATTAACAATATACATATTTTTGCTTTAAGGGAGAATTTATTCAAATAAATAGCAACAACTCCCATCAAAAACATAAAGCCTAATAATCCATGATCATATATTACACGTAATAAAAATGAATGTAATATTACCGAATAACAAGTTCCATCTCCTGAATATGAAAATAAATCAACATAAGATGACAAGTTATAACACGATAAAGGTGATAAGGGGGTTAAAGGTTCTGCGCCAATAACAAACCTCCACCATGGCCAATTTGATGTAGAGGATAAAAACTCAAGTAAAAATCTAAATCTATCAATTTGTTCATATGATGTATAACCATCATGTGACAGTCTTTCCTGAAAGATTGCAAAAACTGCTAAACCTGCGATTGGAATTAATAATATATAGATTAGCTTTTTAAAATTTATGGTCCTATCTAGAGAAAACAGTATTGCAATCATTAAAGCTAACAATGATGATCGTGAACCTGAAATGACACAAATTAACATCATCATACCAGTATTTATAATTACTGGCTCTTTTTTAGTTATGTTAATAAAGTAATATAGCATTATCAACATAATTAACTCAAAATTATTTTCTATCAATACTGTAGGTCTTGTTATTCCGACTACAAACTTATCCATGGAATATTTTATAAAAAATATAATAACAAGCCATTTGAATAGTTTCTCAATAGCTATTCTACTAAAAACATTTCGTTTATAAAAAAAACTCATCAATACAAGGTAATAAAATGACTTGTATGCTTGTATAAAATCAAGGATGTTAGTATGGGTTTTAAAACCAACGTAAAAAAGAGAATAACTTATATAGCTAATTGAGATCATCGCTATTAATAACGATATTAGAGTTATCTTTTGAGTAAAAATTAATACTATAGTTGAAATAACTATTAGTAACTCTAACAGCGCTGTTCCAGGAATTCCCGTAACATGAAATATATACAGTGAACCAAGTATGCATAACAATAAAATACCGTTAAGCGTAACGTTTTCACAGTAATTATTAGTTGGTATTGCTAAGGCCATATTTATTATTCTTTCGCAGTTATGAATAAAATCCTTGGTAATCAACTTCAGATATAGTATCTGAAGTTGACCCGACCTTATTTAGTCCTCGCTCTTGTACTGATAAGCATAATGATTATATCCGTACCCGTAATAGCTGTTTGCTTTTTTAACGACTCCGTTTAAGATGCATCCTTTAACAATGACGCCGCTTTGTTCAAATCTCCGAACAGCCATTTCAATATCTTTTACCGAATTTTCTTCGAATAGTGCAACGAGCAAAGTTGTTCCAACATAATTACCAATAATTGCCGCGTCCGTAACAGCAAGGATAGGTGGTGTATCAATAATTATCAATTCATAATTCTCATTAGCCCAAGTAATAAGTTCATGGAATCGCTGATGCATTAATAATTCAGCTGGATTTGGCGGGGCCATTCCTCTCGAGACAAAATCAAATTTCACTTCTGGTAGCTTTTTGATGATTTTATCATAATTTATTTTTCCTGATAAATAATCAGAAAGCCCATTTTCATTTGATTTATTAAATATATTATGTATATAGCCTTTACGCATATCAGCATCAATGTATAACACTTTCTTTCCAGCCTGGGCAATGATTGCAGCTAGGTTACTACTGATAAATGTTTTACCTGCGTTTGGGCTTGCACCTGAGATCATAAGAACATTGTTTCTTGACTCCATCATTGCGAAATGCAAGCTTGTCCTTAAACCACGTATTGACTCTATAGCAATATCAGCTGGATTACTAATAGCTAATAAGGTGTTGTCATCAGATTGTTTGTTACTTTTTTGCCATTTTTTATTTTGTTGTGAGTTTTTCTTAGATGCCCATTCTGAAATTGGAATGCTTGCATATACATTGATACCAACGTCTTCCAGTTGCTCCGGTGATTCAATACCTCTATTAAGAAAGACTTTAATTAACACAGTTGTTATAGAGATAATCAAACCAGCGATCAACCCTACAAGGACAATCAATAATTTCTGAGGCTTAACAGGAACTGTACTTGTTTGGGCTGTATCAATAATTCTAACATTACCTATCGCACTTGACTTTGCAATATTAAGTTCTTGCTGTCTGTTGAGAAGTTGCATATAAACAGCCTGCCCTGATTCAACATCTCTGCTCAATCTTAAAACTTCTTGCTGAGTTTCAGGCATAGCCGATACTTTTTTATTCAACTTATTTTTTTCTTGCTCTAAAACTTGTTTTTTCTCTATCAGAGCTTTATAAGTTGGATGTTCTCTTGTATACAGTTGTGAGATCTCAGATTCCTTAAATGTCAACTCATTTAATTGATTATCAACATTAACAATCTGATCAAGTACTGATTTAGCTTCCATTGAAAGATCAACAGAATCTTTTTGCCTTCGATAAGCGTTAAGTTTGTCTTCGGCAGAATCTAAATCATTCCGTACCTTTGGTAGTTGAACATTAAGAAACTCCAAGCTTTTAGCATCTTGTGCAGCTTGCCGAGCAATATTTTGTGCTAAATAATTTTGCGTTATACTATCAAGAATGTTCTTTATTTGAATAGGATCTTCTCCTGTCAGACTAAGAGTAAGCATCCCAGAATCCTTTCCTTCGTCTTGAACAATTAAATTTTTCTGTAGTGAATCTAATACGTCCTGTTTATCAATATACCTTAAAGTAAATTCATCCCCTTCTTTTCCATTTAATTGTTTTATTAAAATAGAAAACAAGTTTGCATCCAATAATTTATTTACTAGTCCTTTATACTCTGTCCCGTTATAATTAATTGAGTATGTTTGATTATCAATAATTTTGATATCAAAAACTGGAATATCCCCTGATGTTTCCCCTGTAAATTTAAAATATCCCAATGATATTGATGATTTTGGTTGTGACGTTAACCTCGCCCATCCTTTACCTATGATCGGTATATATTTATTTTTTATTTCAGCTTGTAAATTTAAATCATCAATAGTTTTACCTAAAATCATACGCGATTGTAAAAGTGCAATTTCAGGTGTCGATTGCAACCGACCGTCAGGTAGCATTTGGCTTAAAGAATTTAAAATTGCATTACCTTGTTTTTGCTCGACTTGCACCAATGCATCGGCTTGATAAATTGGAGTAGCAAACATTGAATACGTTATTGAGAGAAATAAAAACAAAGAAGTTAATGTAATAATTAATTTTCTATGATCTATAACGTCACCAATTAACTTTCTTAAATCTATTTCATCACCAGCTTGTATATTTTCTTTTTTTGTTCCAGTAGACATGTTAATTTCCTACTAATTAATTATTGATTTTTTCTGCCCACTTTTTTGCAGATATTTCCAATAGCTCGTATACATATTCAAAGGCAGCACTACTTTTCCTGTAAGGATCAGGAATATCTATACCATTATGCCAATGCCCAAACAACATTATTTTCCCCCTCGATTCAGGTGAAATAATTGTTAGCTTTGAAATATGTTCTTTCTCCATAACTAGTATTAGGTCATAATTGAGTGCTAGACTGGACGTAAATTGCTGTGCCTTATGATCTTCAATATTTAAACCATGCTGCTTTGCAATACTTATAGCCATTTTATCTGCTGACTTCCCTACCAGAGCAGTAATACCGGCTGAAGAAATCTGCTTGTTAGGAAAAATCTTTTTCAATAGCCCCTCTCCTGTTGGTGAGCGACATATATTTCCCATGCATACGACTAAAATTGAATCAAACATTAGTTAGGCCATCTCTTAATGTAACGCACTGTTTCGGTCATATCATGAACACCTGTAATGGTTGGAACCAATTGAGAGATCACTCGATTCCAACGAACCAATGGTGCTGTAGTGACATAAACAATATCATACGGCTGTAACTGGAATTCCGTACCTAAGACCATGGCCGAGGCATCTTGAGCGTTAAGCTGATAGATATTAGCAATTTTACCTTGGCTATCACCTTTAATCTGACGAATGACAAACACCCCGGTTGCATCACTGAAAGCTTGTGACATTCCTTCAGCATTACCAAGTGCTTCCGCCAATGTCATCCCGCTTCTATCCATCTTCATTGTGCTTTGTTTACCTACTTCGCCCATGACGAATACTTTTAGATCATCATTACGCGGCACAAAGAGAATATCACCTGGATATAACAGATGATTTTGTGTCAAATCTCCTTTTTGCATCAACGCATATAATGATATCTTTGTGTCTTTACCGTTATGAGTCAGCACCACATTACGCCAGTCGGCATCTGCTGATAATCCTCCAGCGGCATTGATGGCATCCATAATCGTGAGCGGAATATTGGTTATAGCCTGTTGTCCTGATTTAGCAACCTCTCCAGTCACATAGGCTTTTTGTGAACGGAATGCAGCAACGCTAACATCAACCTGAGGGCTTTCAATATAAGTAGTCAAGCGACTCGCTATATCCTGACGTACCTGGCTTAAGGTTTTTCCCGCCACCTGCACCTTACCGATATAAGGATAGAAAATGGTGCCATCGGAGTTGACCCAGTTACCAGTATCGCTGGCGCTGCGGTATTGGCCTGCAGGAGTAGTTAGTTCAGGGTGGTCCCATACGGTAACCATCAGTACGTCACCTACCCCAATGCGATATTCATAACTACGGAGTAAGTTATCCAGTTGCGGATTGGGACGAGCCAGAACGGTTTCAGGGCGAAGTTGATCAATCAACCCTGGTGTCATCGGGTATACATTGACTAACTTATCTAAATCGTAATCACTATCTGGGAGTTCAACCACGTTCTTACGCAGACTGTTTAATCCCTGACCAGGGATAATGGTACAACCCGATAAAAACCCAATTGCCAATGCTAATGCCGA
>ULRM01007512.1_pt1 | contig 14134 bp, 10 predicted proteins | sample 1955551 | NCBI WGS metagenome assembly ULRM01 (sample SAMEA4835686, study PRJEB28245) | human gut metagenome | biome: gut microbiome; material: fecal sample | place: Denmark | collected 2008
AGCAGCTGCGGCGAGTTTTTCGGGATCGGCCACGCCATATACCCCGGTCCGGAGACGGCCAGCCCTTTGGCGAAGACCTTCGGTTTGGCTTTCGCCAGGTCGTTTACCGAGATCACCACGTTAATCACGTAATCCAGTCGCTTATTCGCCAGGTCGGCGTAGGCTTCCGGATAGGAGGGATACTCCACCACCGGTCCCAGCTTGCCGCCGGTCTTCTCCAGCATCGCCTTCAGCTCCGGCAAACGCGCCAGCAGCGCGCTCCCGGCCTGTACCCCCACTTTTTTGCCGCTGAGATCGGCAATGGTATTTAGCGAGGTATCGCCAGCGCGTTTGACGAAATAGTGCTGCGCGGAGGCCCACGGTGGGGTGAAATCAAAGACCTTCAGCCGCTCATCGGTAATAACCGCCCCGGTTAAGGCCATATCGTATTGCCCGGTGGAGACAGCCGCTAATAATCCGGTCCACGGTAATATGCTCTGGTCGACATGGAATTTTGCGTACTTACGTAATTCCTCAAGCATATCTTTGTTAAAGCCATCAGCCTGGCCATTATTCATAAAGTTAAACGGCGCATAATCATCTTCCGTCGCCACTTTCAGGGTGCCGGATTTTTCTATTTCCGGAAGATCGGCCGCGACGGCGTGATAAGAAAAAGCGACCGTTAATACAGCGCTCAGACACATTGATGCCAATGATTTTTTCATTATTTCACCCCTGATAGATTGGCCAGACGGGTTCATTCCAGAACGCGAAAAGGTTTCTGCAAAATAGTGGCCGGGGACGTTCCAGTCCACGGCGGCTGAATACGTTTTTAATGTGGGAGCGTTTTTCAATTCCGTATAGAGCCAGATGGGCCGCATCGCTGTGTCAGATGGCGGCAGGGTGGTATGGAATTTGCTGAGCGTAACGGGTGGTCGCAATGCGTTATTGCCAGAGGAGCCCCGTATGATCCGTCACCTGTTACACGTTGATTTTCAGCCTGGCCGCGGTTTGCAGGAACAGGTGCGAGAGACGCTGGTGAATGCCATTCTCAGCGGGATCTTCGCCGCCGACACCCCGCTGCCCTCCTGTCGCCAGCTGGCCAGCCAGCTTCGCGTCTCGCGTAACACCACCGCGCTGGTGTTTGAAAGTCTGGTCAACGAGGGCTACCTGATTAGCCGCCCACGCAGCGGTTACTACCTGCATCCCGACTATCATGAAGCTTCGCCTGCCGCCGTCGAGAGTGCACCGCAGCGCGAAGCGGCTGCACCACGCTGGGGCGACCGGCTGCAGATGACCCCCAGCCAGCAGGAGTCGATCCTCAAACCGGCGGGCTGGATGCACTACCGCTACCCGTTTATCTACGGCCAGCCCGATACCCGGCAATTCCCGCTGGCCACCTGGCGCTCGGCGGCGAACTGGCTGCACGGCGGGGTGCGCGACCCGGCGTGGGTCATCGACCATATTGACCAGGATGTGCCGATGCTGATCGAGCAGATCCGCACCCGGGTGCTGCCCAAGCGCGGCATTGTCGCCGCGCCGGATGAAATTCTCATCACCCTTGGTTCGCAAAATGCGCTCTACCTGCTGACCCGACTGCTGCTCTCTTCCACCACCCGCATTGGCGTCGAAAACCCCTGCTTCCGCGAAGCCATCAACACCTTTCTGCTCGCCGACGCCGAGGTGGTGCCGCACCCGGTGGATGAAGAGGGGATCGTGCTTAATGAGCGTCCCTGCGATTACTACTATGTCACTCCAGGCCATCAGGTGCCCACCGGGGTGACCATGAGCAGTGCGCGGCGTCGCCAGCTGCTGGAGCATGCCGCCCGCCATGACGCGGTCATTATTGAAGATGATTATGACTCGGAGAGTAACTTTACCCTCAACCCGCTGCCGGCGCTGAAAGCCAGCGATCGCAGCGGCCGGGTGGTGTATGTCAGCAGCCTGTCAAAAGCGCTGTCACCGGGGCTGCGGTTGGGGTTTATGGTCGCCGACCCGGACCTGATTGACGAGGCGCGCGCCCTGCGCCGGCTGGTCTATCGCCATCCGCCGACCAACATTCAGTACCAGATGGCCCACTTCCTTGCCCAGGGCCATTATGAAACCCATCTGCGGCGCTACCACTATGACTCCGCCCAGCGCTGGGAACGCCTGCATGCCGCCCTGCAGCGCTATCTGCCGTCGTGTCGCGCGCTGGCGGGGAGCGAGCATGCTAACGCCTTCTGGCTGCAGACCCCGGCGCAGATCAACACCCAGCAACTCACCTGGCGCGCCGCCCACGCCGGCGTGCTGATTGAGCCCGGGGCGCGCCATTTTCTCAGCGCCGCGCCGCCGGATAACTATTTTCGCATGGGATTCCACGCCATTAACCCTGACGCCATCGCCCAGGGGGTGGAGGTCCTGCGCGGCCAGCTGGAGCAGATGGGTTAGCGGTATTGTTCATACTCAACGGCGTCGCGCACGCTGAGCAGCGCCGGGCGCAGGCTGTCGAAAGGCACCGATCCGAGCGCAATGCGCAGCGCCTGCGGGATCGTGGCGGAGACGCAGAACGGCTCGGCGGTCGACACCGAAATGCGGCGTTCCATCAGCGCATTCGCCAGCCGATCGGCCCGGCTCTCTTCACCCAGAGGCAGCCAGACGAAGTACGAATCGGGATGACTGACGACGGGAAGCCCGCAAAGTACCTCGCGGACCACCTGCTGCCGCTGTCGCGCATCCTGGCGTTTCTGCGTTTCAAAGCGCGCCACCGTGCCATCTTCAATCCAGGCGCAGATCAGCGAACTTATCAGCGTCGGCGTATTCCACGTCGTGGCCCGGATGGCGCGCTCAATCTCCGGGCGATAGCGCGGCGGAGAAATCACCACCCCCACGCGCAGTCCGGTGGCGATATTTTTTGAAAATCCGGTGACATACACCGTTCTTTCCGGCGCATAGCTGACCACCGGCGGCGGCGGACGGCTCACCAGCCGGGCGTAGGCGGCATCTTCAATAATCAGCAGATCGTGCTGGCGCGCGAGATCGGCCAGCGCCTGTCGCTGCCCGGTGTTGAGCACCCAGCCCAGCGGATTGTGCAGCGTCGGCATGGTATACACCGCCCGCACCCGCCGCTGCTGGCACAGCGTATGAAGCGCCCGCAGGTCCGGTCCCTCCGGCCGACAGGGGATCGCCGCCAGCTCCAGATGATACAGCGCCGCCAGAACTTTGAAGCCCGAATAGGTCAGCGCATCCACCGCCACCACATCCCCCGGACGTAACAGCCCCATGACGGTCACCGCCAGCCCGTGCTGTGCGCCGTTGACGATCAGGACATTTTCCGCGTCCGGCGCAAAGTGCTGGCAGGTCAAATGGCGGGCGATAATGTCCCGCTCGGCGAGCCGCCCTGCATGAGGCTGATAGCGCAGATGCGAGTCAATATCGCCCGCCATCGCCAGCTGCCTGAGCGCCTCGCGCAGCGCATCGCCCTGCTCCGGCAGCGAAGGGTAGTTGAAATTGAGATCCACGACATCGGCGGCGACCACCTGCTGATCGACCCCGTGCCCCGGAGGCAGCGAGAGGTCGCGCACGAAGGTGCCGCGGCCGGTTTCGCCGCTGACCAACCCCATCTCTTCCAGTTCACGGTAGACGCGCGTGGCGGTGGCCAGCGAGAGGCGTTCTCCGGCGGCAAGGGTACGGTGCGTCGGCAGACGGCTGCCGGCGGGCAGCTGCCCGCTGCGGATCGCCTGCGCATATCGGTCGACAACGGCTTTATATCGGGCTTTCATCGTGAAATGTATCTATGACAATAATTTGATTGTATTAGATTGGCCACATTACCATCGCCGCTGACGATGCTCAAGCGGGCGCAGCCTAATCAGATAACGCGAGGTTAACGTGGTAGATTCAGCAATGGATAAATCGGCGCCCGGTCCCTGGTCCGGATGGGTTCATGGTTTACTGGGGGTGATCATTTTCAGCGGTTCGCTGCCCGCGACGCGGCTGGCGGTGCAGGATATGGATCCGTTGTTATTGACCTTTCTGCGCGCCTCTATCGCCGGGCTGCTTGCCATCGCGCTGCTGGTGGGCTTTCGCCAGAAACGCCCGCGCCTGGCGCAGCTTGTGTCCCTGATCATCATCTCATCCGGGGTGGTGCTCGGCTTTCCGCTACTCACGGCGCTGGCCCTGCAGCGCATCACCTCGGCGCATTCTATTGTGTTTATTGGCCTGCTGCCGCTGATGACCGCCCTCTTTGGCGTACTGCGCGGCGGCGAACGCCCGCGGCGGGCTTTCTGGATCTTTTCGCTGCTGGGCAGCCTGCTGGTGGTGGGATTCGCCCTGACGCAAAATGCGGCGGCCTCACTCAGCGGCGATCTGCTGATGCTGGCGGCGGTTATCGTCTGCGGCCTCGGCTATGCGGAAGGGGCGAAGCTGACGCGGGAGCTCGGCGGCTGGCAGGTGATCTGCTGGGCGCTGGTGATTGCCCTGCCGTTGATGCTCCCCGCCTCGCTGCTGGTTCAGCCCGCATCCTGGCATGCCATCTCGGCCTCCTCCTGGGCGGCGCTCGGCTATGTGTCGCTGTTCAGCATGCTGATCGGTTTCATCTTTTGGTACAAAGGGCTGGCCGCGGGCGGGATCGCCGCCGTCGGCCAGCTCCAGCTATTGCAGCCGTTCTTCGGACTAGGCCTGTCGGCGGCGCTGTTGCACGAAACCGTCAGCCCCTTGATGCTGGCGGTCACGCTGGGCGTGGTGCTGTGCGTGGTGGGCTCGCGCAAATTTGGCCGCCAGCGGGTTGGCGCAGGGAGCCCGAGCCGTGATTGACCGCCCCGTCATCCGCCGTCCCGGGTCGCGGCGGCGTAACCGCCTTACCCGGGCTATAGCATGATAAACGGCTGGAGGTCGCGTCGCCGGGGAGGACGACCGTCTACACCGGCCGCGCGTACTGAAGCATCACCTGCAGCAGCACGTTGGCGCCGGCGGCGACGTGCTCCGGCGAGGCATACTCAATTTCGTTATGGCTGATCCCGTCCTTGCAGGGGATAAAAATCATCCCGGTGGGCGCCAGGTAGCTCATATACACTGCGTCATGCCCGGCGCCGGAGACGATCGGCCGCGCCGGATAGCCCAGCCGCTGCGCGGCATCGGCAATGGCCTGCTGGCATTCAGCATCGAACGGCGCCGCCGGATAGTGGCTTACCTGCTTCAGGGCCACCTGAAGACCGCTCTCCCGCTCAACCTCCGCGATAAACGCCCGCAGCTGGCGATCCATCTCGTCCACCAGCGCATCGCTGAGATTGCGCATATCAATGGAGAAGGTGACCTCCCCGGGCACCACGTTGCGGCTGTTGGGCCACACCTGCACGCTACCGACCGTGCCGCGTCCCTCTTCGCTGCGCCCGGCAATGGCCACCACTTCCTGCATAATGCGGGTCGCCACCTGCAGGGCATCCTGACGCAGGCGCATCGGCGTGGGTCCGGCGTGCGAGGCCTGGCCGGTGACCACGCAGTCGTACCAGCGGATCCCCAGCACGCCCTGCACGATACCGATGGTTTTCGCTTCATCTTCGAGAATCGGCCCCTGCTCAATGTGCGCCTCAAAATAGGCGCCGATGGGATGGTCCCCCGGGGTCTGCTCGCCGATATAGCCGATCTGCTCCAGCGCCTCGCCGACGCTGACACCCTCTTTATCCGTGACGGCCCAGGTCTCTTCCAGCGGGAAGACGCCGGCAAAGACCCCGGAGCCCATCATCACCGGTACAAAGCGCGACCCCTCTTCGTTGGTCCAGAACACCACCTCAATCGGCGCGTCGGTGTCAATCTGCAGATCGTTGAGCGTGCGCACCACCTCCAGCGCCGCCAGCACGCCGTAGTTGCCGTCAAATTTGCCGCCGGTGGGCTGGGTGTCAATATGGCTGCCGGAGACGATGGGCGGCAGGCCGGGGTTGCGGCCTTCCCGGCGCATAAACACATTGCCGATTTTATCGATGGTGACGCTCATCCCGGCCTCCCGCGCCCAGCCTATTACCTTGTCCCGCCCCTGGCGGTCGAGGTCGGTGAGGGTCAGACGGCGGCAGCCGCCCTTCGGCGTGGCGCCGATCTGCGCGAGATCCATTAACGACGCCCACAGGCGGTCGCCATTGATGCGCCAGCCGGTGGTGTCGGTCGCGGGGGTAAAAAGTACATCACTGCTCATGGTAGTCTCCTGACATCAAGGTCGCCGCCAGCGTAACCGGCGGTGGGAATGCGCTATCAACGCCTGGTCTTCATCCTGTATGGTTTTTTGCCGCCGATCAGACGGCCAGGGCCTGGGCGTTAGCGTCAATCGCCAGCTCGCGCCAGCGGTGGCAACTCACCGCGTGGCGCTCCGCGACGGATTCCGTCGGCGGCAGACTCTGCTCACAGACCGGGCGACGGTGCGGGCAGCGCTCGGCAAAGGCGCAGCCGGGCGGCAAGCGCGCCAGATCCGGCGGCGCGCCGGGAATGCAGTGCAGGGCATCACCTTTCTTAAGCCCCTCTTTCGGCCGACTGCCCAGCAGCACCTGGGTATAAGGATGGCGCGGGTGGCGCAGGATCTCGCTCATCGACGCTTCCTCGACGATCCGCCCGGCGTACATCACCGCCACCCGGTCGGCGATCTCCACCGCGGCGCCGATATCGTGGGTCACAAACACGATCGACAGCCCGCGCTGCTTTTGCTGCTCGCGCAGCAGGATCAGGATCTGGATTTGCACCGTGGCGTCGAGGGCGGTGGTCGGCTCATCCGCCAGCAGCAGCTGCGGGTTACAGGAGAGCGCAAGGGCGATCATCGCCCGCTGACGCATTCCGCCGGACATCTCGTGCGGGTAAGCATCCAGCCGCCGCTCGGGGCTGGGAATGCGCACCTGGCTCAGGGCCTCCAGCGCCCTGTCCCGGGCCGCCTGGCGCGACAGCCCTTCGTGGCGGCGCAACCCTTCAATAATCTGCTGCCCGACGGTGTAGACCGGATCGAAGGCCAGCAGCGGCTCCTGAAAAATCATCGCGCAGCGTCCGCCGCGATAGCGCCGCAGCTGGCTGGCGCTCATCGTCAGCACCTCGTCGTCCCCCACCTGCAGGGTGCCGGAGAGCTCACTGCTCCCTGGCGGGTGCAGGCGCATCAGCGCCCGCAGGGTCACGCTCTTGCCGGAACCCGACTCGCCAATCAGCGCCATCACCTCCCCCTTTTGTACCTCAAAGGAGACTCCATTGACCGCGTTGATGGTCTGCCCGTCGCGGCGAAAGACGACCCGCAGGTCGCGCACATGGACAAAGGCGTTATCCGACATGGCTGACCTCCTTAAGGGAGATGCTTTGATGCCAGGGCGAGGCCGGCTGCGCCATCAGGCAGGCGCTCTGGTGCCCCTCCCCGACCGCCTCCAGCCGCGGTTTCACCTCGGCGCAGACCGCCTTCGCATGCGGGCAGCGGGTGTGAAAGCGGCAGCCGCTCGGCGGCGCGATGGGGCTGGGGGGATCGCCGCTTAGCGGCGAGGTCAGGGTGCGGTTTTCCGGGTCCATGGAGGGCATCGAGCTTAACAGCGCCCGGGTATAGGGGTGGGCGGAGGCGGTAAACAGCTGCTCCGCCGGGCCAATCTCCACCACTTCGCCAAGGTACATGACGAGGATCCGATCCGACAGCCAGCGAACCACGTGTAGATCGTGGCTGATGAACACGTAGGTCAGCTCGAGAGTCCGTTTAAGCTCCTGCAGCAGCTGCAGCACCTGGGCTTCCACCGATTTATCCAGCGCCGACACAGCCTCATCGAGGATCACCAGCCGCGGCTTCATCGCCAGCGCGCGGGCGATATTCACCCGCTGCCGCTGGCCGCCGGAGAGCGCATGCGGGTAGCGGTCGGCAAAGCGCGCCGGCTCAAGGCCAACGTGCGCCAGCAGATAGCGGGCATATTCGCTGGCCTCTCTGGCGCTGACGCCGTGGACGCGCTGGCCGAAGGCGATGCTCTCCTCCATGGTCAGGCGCGGATTGAGCGAAGCATAGCTATCCTGGAAAACCATCTGCACCTGGCGACGGTAGGCTTTCAGCGGCAGACGTGACGAGCCGACCCCCTGTCCGTCGAAGATCAGTTCGCCGCTGTCCTGGGTGAGCAACTGCATCAGCAGCCGGGCGGTGGTCGATTTGCCGCAGCCCGACTCGCCGACCACCCCCAGGGTTTCGCCTTTCATCACCGTGAAGCTGATATCGTCCACCGCCTGCACCACCTCCCGGCCTTTGCCGCCGCGAAAGTACTTCAGCAGGTGATTGACCTTCAGCAGCGGCTGCGCCGGCCCGCCAAGGTCGATATTGATAAAGGGTTGCATCGCTTACTCCTTAATCGCCATTGCCGCACGCAGGCGGTCCGCGAGGATATTGAACGAAATGGAGGTGATAAAAATCATCAGGCCCGGCAGGGCGGCCACCCACGGCTGGGTATAGATTGCCGTGCGCAGCGTATTGAGCATCAGCCCCCACTCGGGCTCCGGCGGCCGCACGCCGAGGCCGAGAAACGACAGGCCGGAGGCGAGGATCATGCACACCGAAATCAGCCCGGTGGAGAAGACGAAGATCGGCCCGAGCACGTTGCCCAACACCTGGACGCGGATAATGGTCAACGCGCTGGCGCCAGTGGCCCGGGCGGCGTCGATATAGTCCATATGCCGCACCTGGGCGGTCACGCTCTCGGCAATCCGCGCCACCTGCGGGACAAACACGAGGGTCAGCGACAACAGCGCATTGCCGATGCCCGCCCCCAACGCTCCCGACAGCGCAATCGCCAGCAGGACGGAGGGAAAGGCATAGAACACATCCACGGTGCGCATAATCACGGTATTGGTTTTGCCGCCCGCATAGCCGGCGATAATCCCGATGGCCCCGCCGATAAAAAAGGCGAACACCACCGGGACAATTCCCATAAACAGCGACAGTCGGGTGCCAAGGATCAGCCGCGACAGCATGTCGCGTCCCAGCTCATCCGAGCCCAGCGGGAAGCCATCGCTGCCGATGGGTTTCAGGCGCAGGAACATCGACGTTTGATAGGGATCTTTGACGATAAGCCACGGACCGAACAGCGCCAGGGCCAGCAGCAGGAGGATCACCACGCCCACCACCACCCCGCCGGGGTCGCGCAGTAGGCGGCGCAGCACGCCGCGCCAGTAACCTTGCCGGGTAGCGTGGGCCGCTGCGGCCGGGACCGCTTTCGTCGTTGCCGTATCCACCATGGTCAGCTCCTCTTAATACGCGGGTCGAGGGTGGTCTGCAGAATATCCACCAGCAGGTTGAGCAGCACGAAAAACAGCGCCAGCACCCAGATGGTGCCCTGCAGCAGGGGCAGGTCGCGCTGAAAAATGGCGGTATTGAGCAGCAATCCGGTTCCCGGCCAGGAGAAAACGGTCTCCACAAGGATCGAGCCGCCCATCAGATAGCCCACCTGCAGCCCCATCACCGCCAGCGCGGTGGGCGCGGCATTTTTCATGACATGGACAAAGATGCGCGACTCGTTGAGCCCGCGGGCGCGCAGGCCAACGATAAACTCCTGGCTGAGGATATCGGCCACCTGCGAGCGCACGGTGCGGGCGATAATCCCGGTCGGGATCACCGACAGGGTGAGGGCCGGCAGCAGCATGAACTGCAGGTGCGCCCAGTCCCATTGCCAGCCCACCTCGCCTATCGGCCCGCCGCCGGTGGCCGGCAGCAGCGCGAACTTGACGCTGCAGAGGATCACCAGCAGCATCCCCAGCCAGTAGTGCGGCACGCTGACGCCAAACACCGACAATACCGAGGCCAGACGGTCAATGACGCTGTTGCGAAAATAGCCGGCGACAAAGCCGAACAGGCTGCCGAGGACAAAACCGATCGCCGTCGCCAGCAGCGCCAGGCGCAGAGAGTAAGCCACCGCGGTCATCACTTCGTCTATCACCGGGCGGCCGGTGGCGACCGACATACCAAGGTCGCCGTGCAGCGCCCGCCACAGCCAGTGGATAAACTGCAGGGGCAGCGGCTTATCAAAGCCGTAAGCCTGCATTAATGTCTGACGCAGCGCCTCCGAGGCGTCCGGCGGCATCACCGACACCAGCGGGTCGCCCGGGGCGATCTGCACCAGCATGAAACAGATCACCGCCACCCCCAGCATGGTGGGGATAGCCAGCAGAATGCGGTATAGCAGCGTATTGATCATCGGTCGCCCCTTTCGCGATTACTCTTTTTTGCTCACCAGGCTGAGGTCGATAAACCAGCTCTGCGGTTGCACCACCCCGGTCACCGCAGGGGAAATCGCACGCGGCCCGACGTCGTGGGCGACAAACAGGAATGGCACCTGATCCACCAGCGCGGCGTGCAACTCACCGGCCGCTTTGTTCATCTCCGCCGGGGTAAAGGCGTGCTTGACGGCGGCGGCCAGCTTCTCCGTCTCCGGCGTGGAAAAGTAACCCCAGTTGGTCGCCACCGGCGGAAACGCTTTGGCCGTCGAGAAGCGGATCAGGCCAAAGTAAGGATCGTTAACCGCGGCGCTGACGTTGATCGCATCGATCCCTTTCGCCGAGGGGTCCCGGGCGCCCAGGCGCCAGTTGGTAAACAGGGTGTTCCATTCCACCACTTTGATATCCACATTGAAGAAGCAGCTCTTCAGGCTCTGCTGGATATACTCGTTCATCGGCAAGGGCTGCATCTGCCCGGAGCCGGAGGCCGAGGTAGCCACCGTGACGTGCAGCGGTTTGCTGGCACTGTATCCGGCCTCGGTCATTAGCTGGCGGGCGGCGTCCGGGTCATATTTGATCTGGAAGGTGGGTTTGCCATGCCACGGGCTGTCAGCCTCGTAGACCCCAGTGGCCTCGGTCATATAGCCGCCGAGGTAGCTCTTCAGCTCAGCACGGTTCAGACACAAGTTGGCCGCTTTGCGCACGCGGATGTCCTGCCACGGCGATCCTTTTTCAAAGGAGAACTGCCAGGGCCACAGATGCGGCTGGGTGTTGGCGTAGAGGTGAAAACCCTGAGACTTGATCTGATCGATGGCGTCCGGCGCCGGGGCTTCAATCCAGTCCACCTGCTTCGACAACAGCGCCGCGGTACGGGCGTTGGCCTCCGGCAAGGGGATCAGCACCACTTTATCCACCCGGGGAATGCGATCTTTGTTCCAGTAGTCGGGGTTTTTATCGAGGATCAGCTGCTGACGCGGCACCAGCTTCTCCAGTTTGAACGGGCCGCTACCCACCGCGTGGGCGGCGAAGGCGGTCCACGCCTGTTTGCTGCGCGCGGCGCTATCTCCCACGCTGGCCGGCACCGCGTCATACTGCTTCTGCCACGCCGTCGGCGAGACGATAAACAGGTTGGTGATGTTGTACGGCAGCAGCGCATCCGGTTCCGAGGTGGTCAGCGCCACGGTGTGGTCGTCAATTTTCTCTGCGCCGGTGAGGGTCGGCATGCGCGACAGGGTGTTGCCGATCTGACCCGGGGCGTACTGCGGCGCCGCTTTATTCAGCACCTTATCCACGTTCCAGACGATGGCGTCGGCGTTCACCTCCGTCCCATCATGAAACTTCACCCCCGGACGCAGGGTGAAAATCCAGCGGCTGGTATTCTGCGGATCGATGTGCCACTCAGTCGCCAGCCCCGGCACCAGACCGCTGGGCTTTTCACCTTGCGACAGATCCCACTCCACCAGCGCGTCGTACAGCGGGATGCCGGTAAAGCGGTTGCCCTCATAGCCTTGATCCGGCTGGCCAAGGGTTAATGGAATATCCGCGGCGGTCATGGCGATCCGCAGCGTGGAGGCGTTGGCAGGTAAGGCGGCGCCCGCCAGGGCCAGTGCGCCGCTCACCGCCACGGCGAGACGACCGGCACGCGAAAATAACGTCTTTTTGTGCATCACATGATCCCTGTTAAATAAAATGTCACGGATTAACAGGCAAAATGCGTACCAGCTCTTACGCGGACGAAAATAGGTCAAAACCGACCGGTAAAATAAGAATGACTTATATTATCACCATGATAATTATGGGAAAATAATTGCGCCTTATTCCGCCGCACCGCCAGCGGGAAATATGTTGCAGAATTGCACCAGCCGCTATATGGCAAATTTCAAATAATCACTCTGCGTCACTTTTTATTCATCCCCCGTCCACCGCCGCCGCGTATTCTCCGTCGGGATCAATCCCTTCTATACTTCAGGGAACACATCGACCGGGAGAGACTATGCCTTTAGCCGATTTTCACCGCTCCGATCCTTTTACCCTCGGTATCGAACTGGAGCTGCAGGTGGTGAACCCGCCGGGTTACGATCTCAGCCAGGATGCCTCGACGCTGATTGCCGACGTCCAGCATGAGCTGACCGTGGGAGAAGCCAAACACGACATCACCGAGAGCATGCTGGAGATCGCCACCGGGGTGTGCCGCGACATCAGCCATGCGCAAATCCAGCTCAGCGCCATCCAGCAGGCGGTCCAGCGCGCGGCGCTGCGCCATCATCTGCAGATCTGCGGCGGGGGTTCCCACCCCTTTCATGCCTGGCAGCGCCAGCAAATCAGCGATAACCCGCGCTATGTCAAAACCGTCGAGCATTTTGGCTATCTGGCGCAGCAGGCGACGGTCTTTGGCCAGCATGTGCACGTCGGCTGCCAGAGCGGCGATGACGCCATCTATCTGCTGCATGGCCTGTCGCGCTTTGTACCGCACTTCATCGCCCTTAACGCCGCCTCGCCGTGGTTTGACAGTACCGACAGCCGTTTCGCCTGTTCACGCCTGAACCGCTTCTCCTCCTATCCCGACAACGGTCCGATGCCGTGGGTGGCCGACTGGCAGGGGTTTCGTCGCCTGTTCCGCCAGCTGAGCTACACCAGCATGATCGACAGCATGAAGGATCTGCACTGGGATATTCGTCCCAGCCCGCAGTTTGGTACCGTCGAGGTGCGGGTGATGGACACCCCCTTGACCCTTGCCCAGGCGATCCACATCGCCGGCTTTATTCAGACCCTGGCCTGCTGGCTGTTGACGGAGCGTCCTTTTAAGCACCAGCCTGATGATTATCTGCTGTACCCCTTTAACCGCTATCAGGCCTGCCGCTACGGGCTGGACGGGACCCTCACCGACGTGCGCAGCGGGGAGCAGCGCAGCATCCGCCAGGAGATCCTGCAGCTCGCCGACCGGCTGGCCCCTTTCGCCCATCAGCTGAAGGCGACTGCAGCGCTGGAGGCGGTGGTTCGCCAGGCGAAATCGCCGCACAGCGAGGCGCAGCAGATGCGCGACTTTATCGCCAACGGCGGTTCGCTTTCCGGGCTGGTGCAAAAACACTGTGAGATTTGGGCGGCATAAGGCAGCGAGGCGGGTATACTCGGCGCAGACTATAGAAAGGACTGCCCATGTTATTACGTTGCCTGCTCCCTCTGGCGCTGCTGCCCCTGGCCGCCGTCGCCAGCGCCGCCTGTACCCTCACCGACCCGACGCTGACCCTGCAGAGCTATCGGGTGGATGCGCAGAAAGAACGCATTGCGATGTACTGGCAGGATCGGCACGGCAAAGCCTGGGGTTCCCTGCGTTCGCTGCTGGCGGGTATCGATGGCGACGGCCGGGTGCAGATGGCGATGAACGGCGGCATTTACGATAAGGCCTACGCGCCGCTGGGGCTGTATATCGAAGACGGCAAACGGCTGACGCCGGTAAACCGCTCCGCCGGCGGCGGGAACTTCTTTATCCGCCCCGGCGGCGTATTCCTGGTGGAAAACGGCCGGGCGAAAATCGTGCCGCTGCCGGCGTACAAACCCTCTCCCGCCATCCGCTATGCGGTGCAGTCCGGCCCGATGCTGATTGAAAATGGCGTCATCAACTGGCGACTGAAGCCCTCCGCCAGTTCGCGCAAGCTGCGCAACGGGGTTGGTATCGATAAGCAGGGCCGGGTGGTGTTTATGCTCAGCGATCGCGAGACCAACTTTTACGATTTTGCCTGCTATGCGCAGTCAAAGCTTGGCGTGCGGCAGATGCTTTATCTCGACGGCACCCTGTCGAAGATGTACCGCAAAGGCGGCAGCGTGCCGTGGCAGTATCATCCGTTCGTGACCATGATAACGGTGGAGAGAAAATAGCGGGCGCATTTGGGGGCGGCCATTCCAGCCAGGAGAGTGAATAAATTAACGACAGGCCGGGCAAGGTATTGCCGCCGTGCCCGATGTCCTTGCCCGGTGGCGCTGC
>ULRM01014810.1_pt1 | contig 14090 bp, 14 predicted proteins | sample 1955551 | NCBI WGS metagenome assembly ULRM01 (sample SAMEA4835686, study PRJEB28245) | human gut metagenome | biome: gut microbiome; material: fecal sample | place: Denmark | collected 2008
CTGCTCTCTGGCATATCTTCTGTTATTACTGAATCAACTTCTGAAAGTTTTCCAAAATTATATACCGCATCAATATTAAATCTCTGATTTAATACTAAAAGATAAGATTCTTTTGAAATATCCATAATAACCCTTTTGGTATTTGCATCTTCACCAATAGATGTACTTAAGTTTCCATTTTGAGCATTTACGCCTCCGCATCCAATAAAAGCCTTATTACAGTGATAATTTTTTATTGAATTTATGGCATGAGAGCCTATTGTTCCTCCTACTATAGAATTATAATTTCCACCAATATAGATAACATTTATATTATCAGTACATTCAACTATTGATGAAAGTACTATCATATTTGTAATTATTGTAACTTTTTTATTGCTTGATGCAATTAACTTTGCTATGCAATAAGATATGCTTGATGCATCAAGAAATATAGTATCATTGTCATTTATCATTTCATAAGCTTTTAACGCTACTTTTTCTTTCAAATTAATATCTGTGTGGATTCTCTTTAAATAACTCACTTCATTAACAATCTGTCTTGTTATTTGTATTGCTCCACCATAAGTTCTCTTAAGCATATTCTGTTTTTCCAATGCTTGAAGATCTTTTCTTATCATGCTTTCGCTAACATTAAATCTTTCACTTAAATCTTTTACAAATATCTTTCCATCTTGTTCTAATGATTCTAAAATACATTTATGTCTTTCTTCAATAAACATATGAATCCCTCCTATTTATTCTTATTGTATCAATTTTTATATTATTATTCAAGAAATAACGTTGAAATTAATACTAAATGGTAATATAATTAAATAAAATAGTAATAAGTGATAACAAAATAATATTATCAATTGTTACTAAATACAATAACAAGTCATATGGAGGAAATATAATAATGAAAAAAGCAGTATTTTTTGATATTGATGGTACACTTCTAGATACTTCTAAAGGGGTGAGCAAAATAACTTCACCTGTAAAAGATGCTATACGTGAACTTCAAAATAACGATATTTTAGTCTTTGTATCAAGTGGACGACCTTATGCATTTTTAAATGAAGATATCCTGACTTTTGGATTTGATGGATACATATTGATGAATGGATCTTTAATTTTATTAAATGATAATAAATCTAATAATTTAAAACCTTTTTATAAAAATAATATCAAAAAAGAACATTTAAAAGAACTCATTTGTAAATTTGAAAATTATAATATGGAATATATTCTTGAGGATGAAAAATACTCTTATCTTAAAAATGATTTTAAAACTCAGAAAGCTTTTTATGAACGCATTGACATATCCATGAAATATATAAAACATGAATATGATATTGAAAATATCAATGCCTGCAAAATTGAAATGCACTGTCTAGATGAAGAAGCTTACAATTTCTGCAAAACACTGGAGGATGATAATTTTAGATATACATATTTTGATGATTTTAAACTATTTGAATTATATTCAAGAAAAGATACAAAAGCATCTGGAATAATGAGAATACTTGATCATTTTAACATTGATATAAACTCAAGCTTTGCTTTTGGAGATAGTCATAATGATATTGAAATGCTTAATGCTGTAGGTTGTGGAATTGTAATGGGAAATGCTTTAGATGAAATAAAGGATCATGGAGATAAAATTACCAAGTCTGTTTCTGAAGATGGGGTTGCTTATGGAATTAATAATTATATTTTAAATAAATAACACCTACTTAAATCTAAAAATATATTTTTAATCAAAAACAGGAAATCACTTTTTTGATTTCCTGTTTTTATTTCTATTCCTAAAATAGATTTTATTCTTTTTATATGAAATTATAATTTATTTATCATCAAATTTCATGTTTCCAAGTAAAGCTGCAAATGGATTATCACTCATAGCTTCCTGCTCTGCTTCTTTTTTCATCTTGTTCATTATCTTATTTACTTCTCTTTTATCTACTTTGCCCTTTTTATCAAATCTCTTTTCAAATACAGAAGCTTTTTCTCTGAAGTTACAGTTTGTTCCTGGACATACATATATCTTTCCATCACCATGTCCTCTAAGTTCAAGCCTCTTCTTACATTCTGGACATCTTGCATTTGTAGTTCTTGATACACTTTCTCTATGTCCACAAGATCTGTCTTGACATACATTCATGACACCATTCTTAGTTTTTACTTCAAGCATGTATTTTCCACACTCTGGACATTTCTTTCCAGTTAAATTATCATGAGTAAATTTACTGCTTCCACACTTAACATCTTCAACTAATGCTACAGAATAATTTTTCATTTCTTTTATAAATGATAAATTATCTCTCTTTCCTTTAGCTATCTGATCTAACTGGCTTTCCCATTTAGCTGTTAAAAGTGGTGACTTTAAATCCTTAGGTACAAGTTCTATTAACTGTTTTCCTTTTGATGTAGGATAAATATCTTTTCCTTTTTTCTCAATAACAAAAGAGTTGAATAATTTTTCAATTATATCTGCTCTTGTTGCAACTGTTCCAAGTCCGCCTGTTTCATTTAAAGTTTTAGCAGCATCTTTTTCTATATTTATGTACTTCTGTGGGCTTTCCATAGCTGATAGAAGTGTTGCTTCATTGAACCTTGCAGGTGGTGTTGTTTGTTTTTTCACCTTGTTTACTGATTTTATAATTATATTATCACCTTTATTTAAATGTGGTAATTCTTGCGAATCTTCATCATCATTTAAATTATCATAAAGAATCTTCCAGCCTTTGCTTTTTGTTATATTACCCTTAGCTGAAAATGTTTCTTTTCCTATATTTACTGTTACTGTAGTCTGCTCATATTCGTAAGCAGGAAGTAATACACTTAAAAACCTCTTAACAACAAGATCATAAATATGCTTCTCATCACTGCTTAAATTAGCAAGGCTTCCTTTTTCTTCTGTAGGTATAATAGCGTGATGGTCAGAAACCTTTGAATTATCAACATAATTCTTGTTAGCCTTAACCCCTGTATTTAAAATCTGTTGTGCTGCTACTCTATATTCTCCAAAGGATACAGCTTTTAATCTTTCAGGAATAGTTGCTACTATATCTGAAGTTACATATCTAGAATCAGTTCTTGGATATGTTAAAACCTTGTGGTTTTCATAAAGTCTCTGCATTAAATTTAATGTCTGCTTTGCTGAATATCCCCAAATCTTATTTGCATCTCTTTGTAGTTCTGTTAAATCATAAAGTGCTGGTGAGTACTTTTTCTTAGTTGTCTTTTTAACTTCTAATACTTCTCCATTTTGTCCTTTGCACTTATTTACTATAGAGTCTGCAATTTCTTCTTTAAAAGTTGAATTATTTCCTTTTTCATTTACCCAGTTTAACATGAATCTATCAGTTTTAGCATTTAAGCACCAATAATCTACTGGTTTAAAATTTCTAATTTCTTCTTCTCTTTGAACTATCATTGCAAGAGTTGGTGACTGAACTCTTCCTGCACTAAGCTGTGCATTATGTTTACATGTTAATGCACGAGTTACATTAAGTCCAACAAGCCAGTCTGCTTCTGCTCTACATACAGCTGCTTTATATAAATTTTCATATTCTTTAGCATCTTTTAAATTTTTAAATCCATCTAAAATTGCCTTATTAGTTTGAGATGAAATCCATAATCTTTTTAATGGCTTTTTTACTCCTGCTTTTTCTATGATCCATCTGGCAACTAATTCACCTTCTCTACCAGCGTCTGTTGCAATGATGATTTCATTTACATCATTTCTTAATAACTGTTTTTTTACTTCATTATATTGTTTACCAGTTTTCTTTAAAACAGTAAGCTTCATGTGCTTTGGAAGCATTGGAAGAGTTTCCATTTTCCATTCCTTATATTTATTATCATATCCTTCTGGGTCCATAAGCCCAACTAAATGTCCCATTGCCCAAGTTACTATATATTTATTTCCTTCAATATATGAACCTTTATTTACATTACATTTTAAAACTTTTGCTAAATCTCTGCCTACTGAAGGCTTTTCTGCAAGTATTAATGACTTCCCCATTTTAAGGCAAACCACCTTTCTTTTTCTATTTTCCAAGACTTTTTTTAAACTTATTATTACTAATCCTATCTTTGTTATCATAATAAGCTTTATCTTTCATTAGTAAGTTTAACACAAAATAAGATTTTATCATACTTTCACTAAATATTTTTATGTCATTATTTAATTTATAGCCTAAAAAATGATAGATTCATTTAGAATCTACCATTTTCAACTCTCTATATAATTAATTGAGAAGTTTTCTTTCCTAAGTTCAATTTTATATAATAAATATGCAGAAAGTCCTTTAAGAATACTTGATAAACAAATGCTTATCCATATTCCATTTATTCCAAAAGGCTTAATTAAAACTAGTGCAAATGGAATTCTTAAACTTGTAAATATAATACTTATTGCTGCTGGAATATTAGGTTTTCCAATTCCAGTGAAAAATCCATTAGATATCATTTCTACTGCACTGAATGCTTGAGAAAAGGCTACTGCTTGTAAATATGATGCGGCTATAGCAATGGTTTCTTCATCACTTATAAATAATTTAATTATTGGCCTATTAAAGATAAAAAATATACCTGCCATAGCCAATGCATATGCTATTCCTACTTTTAAAGAACTTTTATATCCTTCTTTTATTCTATCGAATCTCTTTGCTCCAAAATTCTGTCCTGTAAAGCTTGCAACGGCTCCATTTAACCCTCCAATAACCATATATGCTATTGATTCTATCTGAACTCCTACTTTTTGTGCTGCTATTGCATCTGAACCAAATATTGCAATTATCTTAGCTAAGAATATATTTATTATTGTAAATAAAACTCTTTGAAACGCCATTGGAAATCCCAAAATACAAATTTCTTTTATTTTAATATAATCTATTCCTATACCAAATTTATATTTTAAAATTCCATTTGATTTTATTCTGAACAAGATAAACATTATTATATTAGCAATAAGTGTACTAATTCCAGCTCCTATTACCCCTAAGTTAAAAATGTAAATACACACAGGATCAAGAATTATATTTAAAATTACACCTACTCCATTAATTTTAAATGCAAGTTTGTTATTTCCAAAACTCCCCAGGATTCTTGTATACATCATATTGAAAAAAGCAAAAAATAAAATAGGTGCATTCAATGCTAAATAATAATATGCATTTTTTTCAACCTCAGAATTATTTAATCCTAAAAAACCTATGAAACCTTTACCTGCAAAAATTAGTACTATGCCAAAAACAATTCCCATAATAAGATTAATTATTATTCCAGAATTAATATATTTATTTACTTCATCATTATCTTTTCTACCAATTGCATGGGCTACTTTTATTCCTGTTCCAATAACAACTAATGCATTTATTGCATTTCCTATATTAACATATAAACTTGATGAACCTATGCTTGCAACTGCATTACTCCCAAGCTTTCCTACCCATATCATATCAATTAAATTATAAGTGAACTGAAGTAATGAACTTCCCATAATTGGAAGTGCAAGTGCAGCTATAACTGAAATGACTCTCCCTTTAGTTAAATCTATTTTTTTCATATTGTCTCCTATTTTTTATAAAATCCTATAAAGCGATAAACTAAAAACAATAGTCTATCGCTTTAATTACTTTAATTATCTGCTAATTTTGAATATTGTTCCTTACTTATTTCACTTACAAAGTTTATTGCAAACTCTGTATAATGGCTTAACTTCTGCTTGCCTTCTTCCTCTTTCATTCTAATAAAGTAATCAATTGGATCAGTATCTATAGCTTTACTAAAATAAACTCTGTTTCCACTATATCTGATTTCTGCACTATAAGTCATAAGATAATATTTCATAATACTAATTCTCCTTTTTAATTTAATTTTTTATTAAATATTAAGTTTTACATGTGAAGTCATAAAATTATTATCTATTGTAAACCATTATTAGTTTTCTCTATAAACTAACATACTATACTCTTCAATTACTTTTAAACCATCCTCTAGTATTATTTGCTATCTTAACAAGTGCAAGCATTACAGGAACTTCCACAAGAACACCTACTACTGTAGCTGTTGCTGCTCCACTTTCAAGACCAAATAAAGATATGGCTACTGCAACAGAAAGTTCAAAAAAATTGCTAGCTCCAATCATTCCTGCAGGCGCTGCGATATTGTGAGGTAACTTTAATAATTTAGCTCCAACATAAGCTATTGTAAATATAAAAAATGTTTGGATTGTAAGAGGCACTGCAATTAATAGGATGTGTAGTGGATTTTTTAAAATAATATCTCCTTGGAATGAAAATAGAATTATTAAAGTTAAAAGCAAACCTATTATTGTAATATTATCGAATTTTTTTAAGAATATATTATTAAAGTAATCTTCGCCTTTTTTCTTTGTGATTATGCATCTTGTTAAATAACCTAATCCTAACGGTATAACGACAAATAATACTGTTGAAAGAATCAAAGTTTCTATTGGTACTTTCACATTAGAAACTCCAAGTAAAAATGCTACTATTGGTGCAAAAGCTATTAAAATTATCAAATCATTAACAGCAACTTGAACTAAAGTATAGGCTGGATCTCCTTTGGTTAAATGGCTCCACACAAATACCATTGCAGTACATGGTGCTGCACCTAAAAGCACTGCTCCTGCTAAATAATCTCTTGCAAGGTCTGATGGTATTAAATTTTTAAACACTACAAAAAGGAAAAATGCACTGATTGCATACATAGTAAATGGTTTTATAATCCAGTTAGTTATGCAAGTTAATATAAGTCCTTTAGGTTTTTTAGTAGCATTTACTATACTTGTAAAGTCAATCTTAAGCATCATTGGATATATCATAAGCCAAATTAAAATTGCCACTGGTATTGATACGTTATAGTATTCAAACTTATTTAGAGTATCAGGTATTATAGGTAAATACTTTCCTACTGCAATTCCTATTACTATACATGTTGCTACCCATAATGTTAAGTATTTTTCAAATATGCCCAATCCTCTTCCTTTATTCTCCAACATAAATATTTCTCCTCTTTTCAATAACTATATACAAACTCTACATTTATTAGTAGAGCCGCATTATAAACTTATTTACAATTCATTATTTTTTATTCTTAAAGCAAGGTCTTTAATTTTTTCTTCAATAACTTTAGCTGTTTTTATAAATTCTTCATCACTTTTTCCTGTAGGGTCATCAAGTCCCCAATCTTCTGTATGCTTTGCTGGCAAATATGGACATACTACATTACATCCCATTTTTATTGCTATATCTATCTTTGGTATATCTGTCAGCAATTTTGATTTTTGAGTTTCGTTCATATTCACCTTATATAAATCTTTTATTATTCTTACTGCATCTTGATTAATTTCTGGTTTAGTTTCAGTTCCAGCTGAATAACTTTCAAAAACATCTCCTCCAAAAATTTTACCAAGTGCCTCTGCCATTTGTGATCTGCAAGAATTATGAACGCATATAAATGCTACTTTTTTCTTCATGTTTATCAACCTTTCTCAACATAATGTTATTTTAAATTTTATTTTAACAAACCAATGAGATTATCACCTTTAACTTCTTCTGACTTCCAATCTATTATTGCAAATCTTTCTCGTGATACTTCATTTACTTTATTTATCCACTTTATTTCATTTAATGCCTTTACTTTTAATATTTTATTTGTAACACCAGCTTTATACAAACTTGAATTAATCACCCACCATTTATTATAAATCTGTGCTCTGTCTAAATCCTCTTTAAGCCTTACTGCTTCATATACTGGTGTTGCTTCTGGAAGCGTTACAATTACCACTTCTGTCATACTATTATCTTTTAATTTTGGAAGCAATTCAATAACTGATTGAGGAATATCTCCTTCACTTCTTGAAATTTCTCTATTATAATTTTCAGTTGATTCTAATAATAATAATGTATGTCCTGTGGGTGCTGTATCTATTACTACAATTTCATCATCTGACTTTTTAACAATATCTGCAAAAGCTCTAAATACTGCTATTTCCTGAGTGCACGGAGATCTTAAATCTTCTTCTATATATTCAATATCTTCCTCGGTCATATTATTATTCAGTGCTTTATTTAAAACTTCATTTTTGTACTTTTCTAGTTCTTCTTTTTCATCTATATTGCTTAATGTTATCCCATAACTTTCATCTAATACATATTTTAAATGTCCTGCAGGATCAGTAGTAGTCAAATGAACTTTTTTTCCCTTCTTAGCTAAACCTATTGCAATGGCTGCTGCTACTGTTGTTTTACCTACTCCACCTTTTCCCATTGTGAATATGACTTTTTTATTATTATCATAAATATCATCTACAATATCATTAAGTTTCTTTATTGATGATACCTTTAATACTTCTTGTGAATATTGTACATGATCTTCTTTCAATAATGCCCTGACATTTTCTAAACCAGTTATATTATACGGTCTTAATGGAATTTCAAATGTTTCAATATTCTTTAATCCTTGTGGAATTTCATTTAATGCTTTATGCTGTTTATTATAAATTGCATTTGATATCTCATCGTCATGTTCCTGCATTACTCCATTAATAATAAGCATTTGGTTTTTAATTCCTAATTCACTTAACTCAAACGATGCTCTCTCTGCCTCTTTTAAAGGTGTATACTCTGGACGCGATACCAAAATAAGGGTAGTTTTATCTTTATCAGCTAGAGTCTCAACAGCTTGTTTATACATTGACTTTTTACTTTCAAGCCCTGCAAGCTGTCCTAAACAAGATGCTCCATGTTTACTTTCAGTAATAAAACTACTCCATGCTGATGGTAATTGAAGCATTCTTAAAGTATGGCCTGTTGGTGCTGTATCAAATATAATATAATCATATTTATCTTCCACGTCAGAATTAGTTATCATTCCTGCAAATTCATTAAATGCAGCAATTTCTATGGTGCATGATCCTGAAAGTTGCTCTTCCATATTTTTCAATACGCTTTCTGGAAATTTACCTCTATAAGGATCAATTACACTATCTCTATATTCCTTTGCTGCCTGCTCTGGTTCAAAGTTTGCTACTGTAAGATTAGGTGTTTCTTTTATTTTTGTACCTTTATTATTTAAATTAGTATTAAATACATCCTGTAAATTAGATGCAGGATCAGTACTTACAAGCATTATATTTTTCCCACTATCACTTAGGTTTAATGCTACTGCACATGCTGTTGAAGTTTTGCCAACACCACCTTTTCCTGTAAAAAATAAATACTTTGTCAAATTAATATTATCTATATTAAATTTATTGAACATATTTTTTCATCTCTTTTCAAAAGTAATCATTGGGCATTGTATTTATATCAATTAATTTAACAGCATCCTCCTTTGCAATTACACTTTCCACTTCTTTTGATTTTTATATTGCTTTTTAAAAATTCTGCTGGTATACCAAGCAATGAACAGAATTCTTCATTTGTAGGATAACTTCCATACTTTACAACAATACCATCTACCATAGTTACAGGCAGTACCTTAACTCCATTAGAATTTAATATATCGCTGATTGTTTTATTATCAATGAAAGCCTGCGGATTTTGAGATAGGTTATATCGCTCTATAATTACTCCTTTGTTTTTTAAAACATTAATAGTTGTAGCAACTCTTAATAATTCAGGATTTACAGATGGACCACATACCCCTGTTGAACAGCACATAGCTGGGTCAAAAATAATCATTTTTTTCATTTTTATCACTCCAACATATATAATTCATATCTATTTTTTTCGATATGTAAAGTATTTTTTAAACCATCTAAAAAAGATGGCCTTAAATTATGTATGGCATCTGCTATCATCACACTTTTTATTAGAAATAACTTGTGTTAGCTCTTTTAATAGTTCACAAGCATATTTGCTTCCTTCACAGCTGATTGAATAGTAGGTCCATTTTCCTTCTTTTCTACTTACAACAATGCCTGATTCACAAAGTATTTTCATGTGATGTGATAATGTAGATTGACTTATATTCATTTGTTCTAATAGATGGCATGCACACTTTTCTCCATTTTGTAGCATTTCAATTATCATTAATCTATTTTCATCACAAAAAGCTTTAAAAACTTTAGCATTCATTTCGTATCTATTTTCCAAATTCTCACCTCACATATATTTTTCTTATATTTCTATTATATTCTTCAAATCGAATTTTATCAATATGTCTAATAAATAATTTATTCAAATTCTATAATATTGTTCCTCATGTTATAGAAAAAATTATTATATTTTTATTACATTTTTATAATTATTATGTAAATATGTTACAATATTTAATTGAAATAATACTCAGAAATGAATATTAAATATTTAAATCAAATAAGGAGACATAACAGTGAACAGTATAAAAAAACTTGTTATAGTTGCTATTACAGCAATAACTGCTGGATTACCAATAGCATCTTACGCAGCATCATACGAAAAATTAGGACAATCTGTTGATTTTCAACAATATGAAAACAATAGTAGCTTACAAAAAGAAGAAAATGAAAACACTTCAGAAAAAAATTTAAAAGGCTGGAATACAACGGATGGCAATAAATATTATTACACTGAGGATAATAAAAAAGCTGAAGGCTGGACTAATATAGATGATAAATGGTACTATTTTGATACTTCTGGCAAACTACTCACAGGATGGATTTTATATGATACAAAGTGGTACTACTCTGACAGTAATGGTGAGAAAAAGACTGGATGGATTACTATAGACAACAAAAAGTACTACCTTGATGAGTCTGGAATCATGGCTACAGGATTAGTTAAAGATAAAGATAATACATATCTATTCAATAATAGTGGAGATATGCTCACTGGTTGGAAGTTATTATCTAATAATAAATGGTATTATTTTAACGAAGATGGCACTATGAAAACTGGCTGGTTTATCTCTAATAATTTAAAATACTATTTAAAAGAAGACGGAAGCATGTCGACTGGCTGGCAGACAATTGATGGAAAAGATTATTATTTTAATAAAAGTGGTGCTTTAAGAAGTGGCTGGATAGGTATTGGAAAAGATATTTTCTATCTTGATAACAATGGTGCTAAAGTCACTGATAAAGCCATCGATGGATATACACTTGATTTAAATGGAAAACTTGTTCTTCCTTCAAATCAAACAGAACCTGACATAGACCTATATTTTACAAATAAAAATATAAATATCAACACTGAAGAATGTGATTATAAAAGTAAAAATAAAGGAATTCAAGAAAGCGTATTTAAAGGAATAGATATAAGCAACCATAATGGATATGTAGACTTTAACGCTGTTAAACAAGCTGGTATAAAAGCTGTTTATATGAAAGCTTCTGAAAGTGATTACTTTGTAGATCAGTATGCAGAAGAAAATTGCAAGAATGCTAAGGCTGCTGGACTTAAAGTTGGATTTTATCACTACTTAACAGGTACAAGCTCTCCAGAAGATCAAGCAAGACTTTTTTATCAATGCATTAAAGACAAGCCTAATGATCTTAAACCTTGTGTGGATGTTGAAGTAAGTTCTTCAACAGCATTAAATTATACTGTAAGATTTATAAATGAGTTTAAAAAATTGAGTAATATGGATGTTTGCATATATACTTATACTAACTTTATAAACAATTTTGACTCAAGCTTATCATCATATTCACTATGGGAAGCAAATTATAATGATTCTCCATTCTCCCTTCCTGGAAATAGTGTTTGGAATTCAAAAGCCGGACATCAATATACCTCTGAAGGATATATTCCAGGAATAGGTGGACAACTTGATCTTGATGTTTTTAATCATGATATTTTATTGTAATTTGTATTGTTTAATAATTTAAAATTTATTACGAATATATTTAGTTTAAAGGACAATTTTTATTAAAATATATAATTGAAATATATTTTATTTACATCAGTATGTAGTAATATTATAATTACTACATACTTGTGAAAGGAGTTTGTTATTGATGATAAATTCATTTACTTATGATACAGACTTTGGGAAAATAACAATATGTGAAAAAGATAATTTTATTATTGAAACAGTCATTGGTATTTCATCCTTTAAAGCTGATAGAATTATAGAATCTCCTATGATAAGGAAAGCACATACACAGCTTAATGAATACTTTAAAGGTATTAGAAAGTCATTTGATCTCCCTCTTAATCCAAAGGGAACAGAATTTCAAAAGAAGGTTTGGGATGTTTTATTAAAAATTCCATATGGCTCTACCTGCTCATATAAAGATGTTGCTATCAGTATAGGTAATGAAAAAGCCTGTCGTGCTGTAGGAAGTGCAAATAATAGAAATCCAATATTTATCTTCATACCATGTCATCGTGTAATAGGTACAAATGGAGGCCTTGTTGGATATGGTGGTGGTATTCAGTTAAAAGAAAAACTTTTACTTCTTGAAAAGAAGTATAAATAATAAAAACTTTCCTTAAGTGTATAGTTATCTATAATAATAAACTATACACTTAGGAAAGTTTTTTAGTTTTATAAATGAAAAAGAGCAAAGACACAATCTATGCTTTGCTCTTAAATATACTTAAGATAGAGAAATATTAATTTGAATATTTATTCCATCTACATCCATCTCAACACAAACAACTTTATCAGTACTTGCATTAGCTGTAAATTCCCCTTGAATAAGTGTAGGAGTTGATATATCTACTGTTATGTTATCTCTCGAAAAATTTGTTGCTACATTTGCTGTAAGCATATTTACAAGTTCTGAAATTGCACTTTGTGCCATTTCATTGAAATCATCAACAGGCATTCCCATCATCATCTGTGAAGCTATCTTTTTTGCATTATCTATAGATAATCCATAAATAATATTTCCTTTAACGTCACCTATAAGACCTATTATTATAACTACACCTGGACTTTGAATATTCCTATCTTTTAAAGTTACTCCCTTTTTTGAGACTTCAGCAAATCCTAATTGTGGCATTATATTGCCTACTGATTCTATTACTGGATTTATATGTCTGACATCCATTCACTTTCACCTCTTCTGAAACCTAAATTTAATGAAATATCCCCAAATTCACTTTTTATATCAGCCGAAAAATTACATTCAAGTTCAGCTTTAGAAATATTTATTGATTCTCCATGTATCGTCGTTGGAGGTGCTACTCTAAGACCAAATACTTTATTTTTCTTATTTATTATTGAACATCCATTTCCAGCAAGCATATTTGCTACTTCTGAAACAACATTTAAAACTTCTTCGTTATTTTTTGCCTTTCTTCTAAGAAGGCATTCTGAAAACTTTTCTGCAGTCTCAAGAGACATGTCCATAATAAGTCTTCCACTATATTTTCCTATTATTCCAAGTACGATAGATATTCCTGCACTTGTTTTTTCCTTATTTTCAAAACTAATATTAGTAATTTCAGGTACAGTTTTTGTTAATCTGTTAAATATATTTAAAGTTGCTTCAGTATAAGCACCTATATATAAACTTTCTAATTCACAAAATAAATCTTCATCTTCCATTACCCTATTAATAAGAAGTGTCAATTCTTCAGTATCTACAGGTTTTTGAATAAAGCCACTTATTCCAAGTTTTTTAGCTTTATTTATAAGTTCTTCATCCATCATTGAACTTACAACTATAACTTTTATATTGCTATCGATATCATGTACAGCTTTTGTACATTCAAACCCATCTGTTCCTGGTATGGTTAAATCCATGGTAACAAGATCTGGTTTTGTTCTCTTAACCTCACTTTTTACTTCTTCAAGAGACATAGCTTGTCCCACTACTTCAAAACCTTGTTCTTCTAGTACATCACTTAATAATGCGATTTGGAATGGAGAATCATCCACTATTAAAATTCTAGTATCTTTCATACTTCTATACCCCCTGATTGTATAACTTTACTATAAAGTCCAACTCTTTTATAACGCATATTTCGACTTATAAATTATTGTCATTATAATATTAATTATATGGTATGCATGCTATATTTTCAACAATTTTCGTTTAAAAATAGAAATTCAGTATAACAATATAATGATAAATACTAAAAATAAAAATATTTTCAATCATTTCTTATGAAAACTTTTACTTCATGCATATTATTGAT
>ULRM01011138.1_pt1 | contig 13727 bp, 16 predicted proteins | sample 1955551 | NCBI WGS metagenome assembly ULRM01 (sample SAMEA4835686, study PRJEB28245) | human gut metagenome | biome: gut microbiome; material: fecal sample | place: Denmark | collected 2008
AGCCTCCTTTCGCGGAATAATCAGCGTCATCATGACTACCTCTGAAAAGTCGGGCGGTGGACGCCGGTGCAGTGTCAGATGATTCACCCTCACTGACCGGCGTGCCGCCCTGGCGCGGGGCGCATTCGGTTGTTAACTGGCTTTCTTTTTCGGGCGTCCACGTTTTGCCGGTGTCACGCTCCGGGTCTTACGCGGGGTACGGGTGGCCGCTTTTGGCTGCGGCTGCGGCTCCGGCTTCGGTTTCAGCTCCCGCTCCGGTCGTTCAATCTCTTTTTTGACGCCTGCCTGACAGTCGAGCTGTGTCGCACGTTGCAGGTGCGCCAGCGCACCGGCGGCATCACCACCGTCACGCAGAAACAGACCGGTGATTTTGTGCAGCTTTGCGCGCACTTCATCAGGCATGTCTGCCGTGGCGGTCAGTTCAAGGGTCTCCGTCAGCAGGCGGGTATCCACAGACTCACCGGCAGCGTGGGCGCGCATGGCCGCGAGCGCCACCTCCTCGGTGAACATGTACGGCGGGGTGCGGCGGTGTTTACCCGGCATGGTCAGACCGTACTTCAGGGCATAACGGGCAATCTCCAGCGCACCGGCAATATCGCCGGTATCCAGACGCCACAGCATGACCGTCATCAGAATGTCATCCTGTGCACCTTTGCCCTGCTCCAGCACGCCGTTCACCCACGGCAACCAGAACGGCAGCAGTTCGCGTTTTTTCGCGGCCTTCAGCTCTTTTGAATAAATCGCTTTCAGTGTGCGCTGGTCTGCGGCCAGCTTGACCAGCATCTGCTCATAGACAGTTGCATGTCGCAGCGGGGCGGCTTCCCGCTGCGCGGTCATCGCTGCCGAGACCCGCATCATGTGGCGCTGTGCGGGACTCGTCATCGGTTACGCTCCCGGCTCTGCGGTCGCTTTAGCCGGTGTGGAGAAATCACCGACCTTAATTTTTTCCACCAGACAACCGGCGGCGTAGTCCTCCACCACGTAATCAATGTTCATTGACTCGTAGTTCTCCACGCGGTCGAGTTTCGGGTTTTCCTCAATCACGCGGCGATGGCTGTCATCCATGTAGTAGATGGACAGGTTTTCCAGCTTCGTGATGAGCATCGCATCCGCCGGGAAGTACGGGACGCGTACCGCTGGCAGGTTGCCGATGCGTTTCTGGCTGATGATGACGTCAGCGGCCAGCATTTCGCTGTTGTCCTGCTCCTTGTTGACGATGGGAAAATACTTGTCCGCCAGTAGCTGACGTCCCACAATCACCACAAGGTCAGGGTCTTCCTGATACCACGGCTCAATCAGGTTGTTGGTCGCATCCATCACCAGTGCATCAAGGCTGGCATAATCACCGCCCTTACCCACGCGGATAACCTCAGAGGTGGTGCGGCCTTCCTCGTCAGTGACCTTGCTCATCACGCGCGCCGGGGCTTCATTGCGGTATTTCTGCAGCCAGCCGACCGCCACATCCTGCAGCATCGGATTGCTGCTGCGGTCAGAGGTTTCGGCACGCTTCACGCCGTTAAAACCGGCCATGATGAAATCAAGGGACTGGCGTTTGATAATGGCGTTACGGATACGGAGCTGGAAATCCTGATAACGCGCCCACAGGTCCAGCGTTTTGTAGCGGATATAAAAATCGAAGTTAATCTGGTCGCATTCGTACTTGTTTGACGCCAGCTTCGAGAAGTCCTTCGGCTGACGCTCGGTGCCACCGGCGTTGTCGGTGGTGCTGGCGATGGAGCCGGTGACACCAATACCAATTTTTTCCCCTTTCATTTCGCTGACCGGCACAATGTTGATGCGGGTCAGAAAATCAGAGGACTCCTGCATGGTGTTCATCAGGGTCTGGGTGACCGACGGTTCAACGGTGAATTTTTTCGACACATCACCGGCGTCGATGCCGTTCAGTTCGGCAACACGGGACAGGTAAGCATTAAATTTAAAGCGGGTTTCCTGGCGCATAGTTTTTCCTGAAGTTAAGGGTTAATCGTGAAGGTTTTCCCGGACTGACTGACGCCGGTCAGCAGTTCGTCATCAGGGCGTCACCGCCACCACCGGTGGCCTTGCTGCGGCGCTGCTGGGTCAGACTTTCGGTGTTGTCGAGACTGTTTTTCAGGCGGGTGAATGCCTGGCTGGTTTCATCCGCCCTGTCAGTCACCTCCTGCTTAAGAGCGGAAAAGGCAGTTTCCATCTCAGCGAGGCGCTGCTCAGTGGCGCTCAGTTTTTCCTGCACATGTTCAGCAACAGCGGTCACCGCTTCATACACGTCATTCAGACGGGCGTCATCGCTGGCCTGTTTGCGGCCAAAAATGGATTTCACCTTTTCGGTCAGGGCGGTGAACACGGTTTCAGACAGGTCTTCAAATTCCAGCTCAACGGGCGTTGCCACTGAAATCAGGTTTTCAGGGCTTAATTTGAAGCGGTTCAGGGGGTTGTGTTTTGCGGTGCGGCAGAATTCCAGGTATTCCGTGCCGAGGCTTGCCGGGTCATCGGTGACGGCCAGCCCCACCAGATAACATTTGCCGGTGTTGGCAAAGTTCGGCTGAATTTCCATTGAGGTGTAGACCTTCTGCGCGGCCTTGTTCATCGCGATAAGGTCATCGGTCGGGGTGATTTTCGCAAACAGAGCCCATTTGCCTTTCAGCGCCGAATCATCGTCAATCTTTTCGGCCTTCAGTTCGACCACATCGCCATAACGTTTAAAAATACCGTCAGGCAGGATGCCGCGCAGATGTTCCAGGTTAATGCGGCAACCATAGACTCGCGGGTCAAAGTTTTCGGCCATTTCCTGAATATCCTGCGCACTGATGACACGCCCGTCACAGGTGTCACCCTCAACGCCGATACGAAAGAATTTTGAGACTTTTTTTGCCATTGTCAGGAGTCCTGAATAGTGATTAGAGGAGTCACATGTCGGCATCAGTTTCCCGACGATGCGCATCCTCCGCCATCAGTCCCGGATGGCTTATCACTGACACAACAGCACCTTAGCGAATCGCGGGGCGCGACTCAGTAGCCTTGCCGTGTATTCATCACGGCGAGGTATTCATGACCATCACCACAGACACCACTCTTTTACACGACCCGCGTCGTCAGGCGGCGCTGCTGTACTGGCAGGGGTTTTCCGTGCCGCAGATTGCCGCCATGTTGCAGATGAAACGCCCGACGGTGCAGAGCTGGAAACAGCGCGACGGCTGGGACAGTGTTGCCCCCATCAGCCGTGTCGAAATGAGCCTGGAAGCGCGGCTGACCCAGCTCATCATCAAACCGCAGAAAACCGGCGGTGACTTCAAGGAAATTGACCTGCTGGGACGCCAGATTGAACGACTGGCACGGGTCAACCGTTACAGTCAGACCGGCAACGAGGCAGACCTTAATCCGAACGTCGCTAACCGCAACAAAGGCGGGCGTCGCAAACCGAAAAAGAATTTTTTCAGCGACGAAGCCATCGAAAAGCTGGAGCAGATTTTCTTTGAGCAGTCTTTCGACTATCAGTTGCACTGGTATCGCGCCGGGCTTGAGCACCGCATCCGCGATATCCTGAAGTCCCGCCAGATTGGCGCGACGTTTTATTTTTCCCGCGAGGCGCTGCTGCGTGCCCTGAAAACCGGTCATAACCAGATTTTTCTGTCGGCCAGTAAAACGCAGGCGTATGTATTCCGTGAATACATCATCGCCTTTGCCCGTCTGGTTGACGTTGACCTGACCGGTGACCCGATTGTCCTGGGCAATAACGGCGCAAAACTGATTTTTCTCGGCACCAACTCCAACACCGCGCAGAGCCATAACGGCGACCTGTACGTCGACGAGATTTTCTGGATCCCGAATTTTCAGGTACTGCGTAAGGTGGCATCAGGTATGGCCTCACAGAGTCACCTGCGCTCGACCTATTTTTCCACCCCGTCCACGCTGGCGCACGACGCCTATCCGTTCTGGTCCGGTGAACTGTTTAACCGGGGACGCGCCAGCGCCGCCGAACGCGTGGAAATCGACGTCAGTCATAACGCCCTTGCCGGAGGTCTTCTCTGTGCGGACGGCCAGTGGCGGCAGATTGTCACCATTGAGGACGCCCTGAAAGGTGGCTGCACGCTGTTCGACATTGAGCAGCTCAAACGCGAAAACAGCGCCGACGATTTTAAAAACCTGTTCATGTGTGAATTTGTTGACGACAAGGCATCGGTGTTCCCGTTCGAGGAGCTGCAACGCTGCATGGTCGACACGCTGGAAGAATGGGAAGACTATGCACCCTTTGCCGCAAATCCGTTCGGCTCCCGCCCGGTATGGATTGGTTACGACCCGTCACACCGTGGCGACAGTGCCGGATGCGTGGTACTGGCACCGCCGGTGGTGGCCGGAGGCAAATTCAGAATACTTGAGCGTCACCAGTGGAAAGGCATGGACTTTGCCACCCAGGCTGAATCCATCCGAAAACTCACCGAAAAATATAACGTCGAATACATCGGTATTGATGCCACCGGCCTCGGTGTCGGCGTGTTCCAGCTCGTGCGCTCGTTCTATCCCGCCGCGCGCGATATCCGCTACACACCGGAAATGAAAACCGCAATGGTGCTCAAGGCAAAAGACGTTATCCGCCGTGGCTGTCTGGAATATGACGTCAGCGCCACCGACATCACCAGCTCGTTTATGGCTATCCGCAAGACCATGACCAGCAGCGGGCGCAGCGCCACCTATGAGGCCAGCCGCAGCGAGGAAGCCAGCCACGCCGACCTCGCCTGGGCGACCATGCACGCCCTGTTAAATGAGCCACTCACCGCCGGTATCAGCACCCCGCTGACATCCACCATTCTGGAGTTTTACTGATGAGCAAGAAAAAAGGGAAAACACCGCAGCCAGCGGTGAAAACAATGACTGCCAGCGCCCCGAAAATGGAGGCATTCACCTTTGGCGAGCCGGTGCCGGTACTCGACCGCCGTGACATTCTGGATTACGTCGAGTGCATCAGTAACGGCAGATGGTATGAGCCACCGGTCAGCTTTACCGGCCTGGCAAAAAGTCTGCGTGCTGCCGTGCATCACAGCTCCCCGATTTACGTCAAACGCAATATTCTGGCCTCGACATTTATCCCGCATCCGTGGCTTTCCCAGCAGGATTTCAGCCGCTTTGTGCTGGATTTTCTGGTGTTCGGTAATGCGTTTCTGGAAAAGCGTTACAGCACCACCGGTAAGGTCATCAGACTGGAAACCTCACCGGCAAAATATACCCGCCGTGGCGTGGAGGAGGATGTTTACTGGTGGGTACCGTCCTTCAACGAGCCGACAGCCTTCGCGCCCGGCTCCGTGTTTCATCTGCTGGAGCCGGATATTAATCAGGAGCTGTACGGCCTGCCGGAATATCTCAGCGCCCTTAACTCTGCCTGGCTGAATGAGTCGGCCACGCTGTTCCGCCGCAAGTATTACGAAAACGGCGCGCATGCCGGATACATCATGTACGTCACCGATGCCGTGCAGGATCGCAACGATATCGAAATGCTTCGCGAAAACATGGTGAAGTCGAAAGGCCGCAATAATTTTAAAAATCTGTTTCTCTATGCCCCACAGGGGAAAGCCGACGGCATTAAAATTATCCCGCTCAGTGAAGTGGCAACGAAGGACGATTTTTTTAATATCAAAAAAGCCAGCGCCGCTGACCTGCTGGACGCGCACCGCATCCCCTTTCAGTTGATGGGCGGCAAGCCGGAGAACGTCGGGTCGCTGGGTGATATTGAGAAAGTGGCAAAGGTCTTTGTCCGCAATGAGCTTATCCCGTTACAGGACAGGATCCGCGAGATAAACGGCTGGCTCGGTCAGGAGGTCATCCGCTTTAAAAACTACTCACTGGACACTGACAACGGCTGAACATCGCCGCCTGCGGGCGGCTTTTTTACACCCCCGTCATCACGCCCTCACACGCTCACCACCGCACAAAACAGCCCGCAGGCAAACCAGCGCCCCGGCGCACAATCTAAACGCTATCACGACGCGCTCAGACGCTGAAAAAATAAAATCAGCACCACCGCCAGCGCGCAGTGCTTTCCCCGCCTCGCCCGCCCGCTTCATGGGGCGGTTTTGATGCAAGTGCCTCAGTAATCTGAAACCACGTCAGGCCTGACAAAAAAGGTACAGAATGACATCAAAAACAAATGCAAATAGATGCAACCTAGTAATACATGACTCAAATAATAAGATCTGGAGAAAATCCTCCAGATCTCCACAAAGTGCTAATCAATCCAGAAGGGCCTTAACTTTGTTTACTAAATCACTACAATAATCTTCATTTTGCCTTGCCCAAAGGCTTAAAAATGCACCCCGAATAATCACTTCTGAAATGAAGCCTAATTCCATGCCTATTTGATTAAAAATAAGATGGGGATCTCGATTCGTTCTTGAAACAGATTCAACCACTGTTCTCACTTTACCTTGAGATTCTGGAGGCAGTTGGCAAGAAACAGTAAGTATTGCCAATATATTATCAATTTTCACAAGTATGTCATCGAATACACTACGTTCAGGTTGAGTCCCCGGCAATCTAAAGACACCATTTTCATCACTATCTTCTTGTGAAGAATCTCCGTCAATAATACAAAGCGATTTAAATTTAATTGAAGGATTTGCCTTGTGTGACTTATGAATAGATACAGCATTTCCATCGCCAGCGACGGCATGTACTTCTAATTGATCATAATCACTACCTAATCTTTCCCGAAGAATAGTATCAACCCAGCATTTAGCAAACTCATCCTCAACAAAGATAGCTAATTTTTTGTCAACCCTACCAGATATAGCCCTTAAAGATTCAACAGTTAACCGTCCTTTTCTAAGACGTCCATCAATACATGCCCATATTGCTTCCTGTGGTAATGGCATCAGGGCATAATCACTATGTGTGGTAAAAACAGCCTGAATTGATTTACGACTGGCAACATCAATTAGATATTCGACCATTCGTCTCGTTGCTACCGGATGCAGCCCATTTTCAATTTCTTCAATAAGAACCAAACTGTTATCAGATGCATTCTCTATCTCAGAAACCATTCTTATAATTGATGACTCACCCGCACCAAAATGGAATTCAGAATAACGGCTACCATTATTATTGCCTACAAAAAACTTTTCATCATGGCCAATATCTGTCACATTAAAAGCAGACACATCCTTGCCCAAAATATGTTCTATTTGTTTTGCGACATTTGCACTCAACGTTGATAAACTGCCTGTATGTTGGTAAGAGGAACGGGTTAACTTTTTGTACTTTGTCTTCTCGCCAGCAGGGACAGTCCGTTCGATACCAAAGAAATATACATCTCTAGATAATACTTCATCTCTCGCCCATTTAGCGCTTCTAAAACTACTAGTTCTGCGAACTGTTTGTCGAGGATTAATAACTTTATCAATTATATCATATTCAACTTTCCACCCCGCCATGCTTTCATCACCAATTGCACTTTTGGGAAAGAAAACGCTAGGCTTAATTTCTTTATAGGCACATCCTGCAACGCCGAGAACAGAGGATTTTCCACTACCATTAGGACCAACCAAGGCTGTAACAGGAAATTCAAAAGTAATATCTTCTCCCGAAAATCCGCGAATTCGCCCAATTTTAGCTTTTAACAGATACTTCCCATAATTATTCTGCCTTACCTTCTCTAACAATGCATTCACGGTCGATGTTCTAATCTCACTCAAATTTTCAACCATCTAAAAATACCTCTTTTTAAACGCAACTAATAAGACAAACGGTAATCGAAATCTTCTGATGTTACTACTTACAAGAAGTGAAATCACACCCCTATTTATCATTATTGTGATATTTGAATACTTTATATCCAAAATGCACTTTCGCTCCCCGAGCAAGAACCTCAAGCTCCCACCACTCAGGAACAATATCTTTCTGAACCAAATCAAATCGAATTTTTGGTATCCGCTCCCTCTCCGCTTTGGTAAGCCTGGCTGATGGCGTCTGTTCAGCAGGTTTGAGCGATGCTGCATTTCTTTGTTGGCTGCTTTTTTGAGGCGCACCAGCGTTTAACGCGCCGTTAAGCACCTTTATAACATCCGGCTCATCCCAACCAATCACTCCTTTATCAATCAGATTTAACACAGCTGTGGCTTGCTCAGACGGTGTGGGGGTCATAACCGGAGAATCACCACCGGTAAGCTTTCCACAGTTATTGACAGGACTCCGAGGCGCGGCGATGCCGCTTTTTAAAGTTAAAGGCTCCACGACCGGAACTTTCGGAACAATGCGCCAGTCCGTCGTTCTGGTGATATGAATATGACGCGCGCCGAGATGCGGCGCGTAAATGCCGACCACTCTCTCGACTTCTTCCTCGTACTCGTTAACTTCATCCGACGGGCTACGGGCGACTCTGACAGTCTGGCAATCGCGCGGAACATTTGCCCCACCCTGCGCACTGATATACAACGCAAAATCGCCACTGTCTGCGGCAGCGCGTGCAGCCTCGACGCGTTCGTCAAACTCATCAGCAATGCTGACGCCGCGAGGCAATTTGCGTAGTTCACGGTAAGCCCCCATTGTCGGCAGACCAACCGTTTTAAATTGCGGGATGCGCCACGTTGACGCCCATGCAGTAACAGCCGCGGCAGTATCTTTCAGAGGTCTGCCGGTATCGTTATCGAGCTGACCATCCAGTGCATAGCCGTCGATATTTTTTGAAATGTATTTCGCGATATACCCCGCAGCACCGCCCCGGTTAAGGTGTTTCGCCTGAAAACGGTTTCGCTCGGCTCCTCTTTCGTCGCCATCCTCTTTGAGCGCGTAGCGACGCATGGTTTCGATAATCTGGTTACGCTGACGTGGATTACAAAAAAGCATCATATGCCAGTGCGGCGTTCCGTCGTGGTGTGGCTCGACGACACGCAAACCGTAGACCTGTAAATCATTATCCTTGAATGCCGTGCGCATCAGGCTCCAGATGCGGCAGAGATAACGCTGCGCATCCTTTGGATTAAATGCCTCATCGTTCCAGCCGTGATTTAGCTGGACGGTTTTACTTTCACCTTTTCCGACCTGACGTGTCGGGTGATACTTTGACGGCGCGGTCAGCGTGATAAACATCCCCACATCACCCTCTGCGGCGGCGTAACGCTCAATACCGGCAATGGTGTTCATCAGCTCCATCCGGCGAATTTCAGGATTAGAAATACTTCCCATCACCTTACTGATAAGGTCGATGCGCTCGCCGGTTTCCCTGTTTTCAAGGTCACACGATTTAAGAAATTCCAGATTTGCCTGGCGGCGCGCACGCACATCACGAATGGCATGTTTACTGGCATAAGGAGAACGGTCTTTATTCACCTCCCCGACAGCAATCAGTAACGCCTCATGCCAGCGCATACGCTGACCTTTAAGCTGATGAGTCCACCACTCATCGTTAAACAGACGGGCAATGGCAGAATATGCCTGCCTCGTGGTCATCTGTCCTTTACGGTATTTTTTCCAGTAGAGAGGGGAAATATTGAAAGCTCGTGCAGCGCCAGCAACATGACCATACAGATGCGCCTGAGCCTCATCCGTAAACAGCGATTCTTTCTCGCCATGTGCATCAACCCATGCATCGCAGAGTTCCTCATACATCATGAAAAGCTGCGATGAGATACGGGCGGCAAACTTTTTCAGTTCCTTGTCATTCATCCCCGGCAGACGCGCATAATGGTCACGCTCTGCCAGAAACAGCAACGACGCGTCGGTGTTCATTTCATGGCGCTGATTCACGCGCTCAATGCGCGGCCATAAACGACGCTGAAAAGTGGATGTGAGGAAATAAAACCCGTGCACCGGGCTTTTATTGCGCCGGATGTAGTCATAGCGTGAAGTAAACAGCGAGCGCAAAAAGTAAGGCAGGCGGTTAATCGTGGATAAAACACCTTGCACCTGACGCATCTCGTCACGTGTAAGGGGTCTTTCGCGCCCGACAGCCTCGCGTGGCGCGTTCCATGCATAAGCACCGGTAAACGCCTTACCGGTGCCTGCGGCAAATGCTGATGGAGGGACAAAACGCCCGGAGGCTTTAACGGCCATATGAGCCAAAAGCCTCTGAACAACGCTTGCTGAGTTGCTCAACCTGCGCGTTTAAATCAGCAAAAGACTTTGCGCTTCCGGTCAGAATATCGTGATGCATCATGCCGGAAACGAGCTGGCTTAATTTCGGGTAATAACCAACCACCGACAGCCATTCCTGACCGGCGTTTTTACCGCTTTCCGCTCTCTTTTTCTCGTGGAGAATAAACTGAAAGCTGTCACTGGTAACGACATAACGTTCGCCAATTTCAATACGAATACTCATGCCGTTCTCCGGTAATGTTTGTTTTTTGCTTCAAAGACTGACTGACAGGAAACACAACGCGTGGCTGACGGATAAGCCGCACGACGGGCAGCAGGTATTGGCACGTCACACTCTTCGCAAACCAGCGCAGAAACACCGCAATGTTTTACCCTTGCCGCGTTAATCTGGCGCTCCAGTAATTCAGCCTGTTGTTCCTGAATGAAATCTACGTTGTCCGGCATTACCAGTTCCTTTTGTCGTTCAGTTTCTTAAATTCATCAGCGCAATAGCTGACGATTTCTGTCGTTAATTTTGTCAGTTCATCCACGGAGGAAATTTGCTTGTGGAATACAGCGCGTTTAACAAGTAAATTGACCACATCAGACAGGAGGTTTAATTCATTCTGATAAATCGCGATAACAGATTCAGTTATGTCGCGTTTTTCTTTATCAAGACAAAGTTGAATAAGAGATAAATCACCATTTTCCATAACGGCGATTTTTAAGGCGTTATTCAGTAATACAACTGAATGAGAACAGGACATCAAAGCACCTCCCCGCGAGACAATCCGATATTGTGAAATTTTTCCGACTCCTGACTGAGCAGCTCGACTATCTCCACGCGGGATAACTCCGCCTTTGTGATATGGCGAATCATGGCGTCAAGATGAGAAGAAAAGCGCGTCGCAGCGTCGGCCTGTGCTTCGGTTCTGGCCTGTTGCAGCAGTAATGCGTATTTACCGCACTGATTTTCAGAAACTGTATGCATAACTTTCTCCAGGCAAAAAGAAGCCCCGCACGATTAAGTGCGTTAAAAACTCTGGTTAATTACTTAATGCAGATATTGCTCTGGTTTTACCGACGTCAGAATTGTCGGTGCATACTCAAACAGGCTGAATAATTCACGTAATGCACGGAATAAAGCATCACGCCAGTAACATGACTCTTCATTAATTCGCCAGTATGGCTGGTTGAATTCTTTTTCAGTCAATCCGGCATGCATAAATAAAGTACGACGCTGACTGACTGTTAAAAAACTAATATATGCATACTCACTTGCGCCAACCTGACGGCGTTTTGAGAATGCCCCACGCAATTCATCAATTGCACATACCAGTCGTTCACGTTCGACATCATTCATTTCTTCAAAACGCATCGTTGCGTGACGCTGTTTTAACTGCGCATGGAAGCAAACCGTTAGCCGTTCACGTTCCATCATCTGATTATAATAATCGCATGTCTCCTGCCAGCGAGGGACGGCCAGATGCTTACCAATTATCCGGCGCATAGCTGCTGGCTGTTTTTCAACAAGATTGAGCGTCATCACTGTCATTTCCAGACCCTCCGACTTTTCAGAAAGGTCAGAGCCTTCTTTAACGGACTCTGTTTTTTGGTGCGGATAATGATTCCCTTGCGTCCCTTACCGTGGGTAATGGTGAAGTCAATCGCCCTGGGGCTTTCGTTACGCAGTAACTGAGCAATACAACGAGGCTCATTCATACGGTTCTCCTTAACGTGGTTCACCGAGACCTAACCACATCAACCAGCCGTCACGAATCTCTTTAGGGCGGCTTTCATAAGCCAGTTTTAGTCCGTTATTCCATGCCGGAAGGTATACCCAATATTCACCTGCACGACCTGAAGCTGATTGTGGATCGGTCATATCAATTACAGGCAGCTTTCCTTTATCGATCATCCGACGAACCGCTCCTGTCGATTTTCCTATTAGTTTTGCGAACTCCTGATAAGGAATCGCATCAGTCATGAGTGTTACTTGCTTGCTCATGTCGTCCTCCAGCCCTCATGAATTGCGTTTAATGCCTTATAATGCCTTTTAGTGCCCACATCCAAGCACTAAACAATCTACATCTAAACTAAATACTATTGAGATCTAAACACTATGTCAAACACGATAAGCGAGAAGATAGTCTTAATGCGAAAATCTGAGTATTTGAGCAGACAACAACTTGCTGATTTAACAGGGGTTCCGTATGGCACGCTGAGTTACTATGAAAGTGGTCGTTCAACACCTCCAACAGATGTCATGATGAACATCCTGCAGACCCCACAATTCACCAAATACACTTTATGGTTCATGACAAATCAGATCGCTCCTGAGTCCGGGCAAATTGCGCCCGCTCTCGCACACTTTGGGCAAAACGAAACAACGTCGCCCCACTCCGGTCAAAAGACTGGTTAACAATTTATCGTGAATATATTCATCACAAGTGCCTACTATTGGTGGCTAAATTTCAGCCACCACGAAAAAAGCGATTAGTAGTAGCAAAAAAAAGTACCACTCGGAGGGTTTTCTGATGGCAATCAAAAAACTCGATGATGGTCGATATGAAGTGGACATCCGCCCTACTGGACGTAACGGAAAACGCATCCGTAGGAAGTTTGATAAGAAAAGCGAAGCTGTCGCTTTCGAAAAATACACGTTGTACAACCACCACAATAAAGAATGGCTATCAAAACCAACAGACAAACGACGTCTGTCGGAACTGACACAGATCTGGTGGGATTTAAAGGGTAAACACGAAGAGCATGGGAAATCTAATCTTGGAAAAATTGAAATCTTCACAAAAATAACGAATGACCCATGCGCATTTCAAATCACGAAATCCCTTATCAGCCAGTACTGCGCCACCCGAAGAAGTCAGGGTATTAAACCTTCGAGTATCAATCGTGATTTAACATGTATTAGCGGCATGTTTACAGCCCTGATTGAAGCGGAGTTATTCTTTGGTGAGCACCCTATCAGAGGGACAAAGAGGCTTAAGGAGGAAAAACCAGAAACAGGCTATCTCACACAGGAAGAAATTGCCTTACTGCTTGCAGCACTTGACGGCGACAATAAAAAGATTGCGATTCTTTGCCTGAGTACAGGAGCACGTTGGGGAGAAGCAGCTCGTTTGAAAGCAGAAAATATCATCCATAACCGCGTCACGTTTGTTAAAACGAAAACAAACAAACCACGCACCGTCCCGATCTCAGAGGCTGTTGCCAAAATGATCGCGGATAACAAACGAGGTTTTTTATTCCCTGATGCTGATTACCCTCGCTTCAGACGAACAATGAAAGCAATAAAACCGGATTTGCCAACGGGGCAAGCCACACATGCACTAAGGCACAGCTTTGCCACTCATTTCATGATTAATGGAGGAAGTATTATCACGCTACAACGGATACTAGGTCACACGCGGATTGAGCAAACTATGGTTTACGCTCATTTTGCGCCAGAGTACCTTCAGGACGCCATTTCTCTTAATCCGCTAAGAGGTGGTACTGAGGCCGAGAGTGTCCACACAGTGTCCACAGTAGAGTAACGTTTAAGGGCTTTCAGTGGTAATTTATGCCGCTCAAACCCGCATTGTACCGTTGAAAGCCCCTACTGGTGACACCCTAAATCTCCCTTACACGGGCTTATTTTTTATGCATAAGCCCTA
>ULRM01011944.1_pt1 | contig 13602 bp, 15 predicted proteins | sample 1955551 | NCBI WGS metagenome assembly ULRM01 (sample SAMEA4835686, study PRJEB28245) | human gut metagenome | biome: gut microbiome; material: fecal sample | place: Denmark | collected 2008
CTCGCTGAAAAAATCATGGATAAACTGTTGAATGAGCTTATTAGCTAGAAAAGCAGCTAAAGGCAAAACAAAAATCAAATAATAGAGGGGTTGTAAGGCATAGCTAATTAAAATTTGTAATTTTGTCGTACCTAAAAGAGCTAAGATCAGTAAGTCGTTTTTTTGCTCTAAAAAAGTTAGGAAGAAAGTTCGGCAAATATAACTAATCAGGAAGAAAAAGAGTGTTCCAGCGCTGATTCCAGCCAAACCTCTGAAAATTGTCAAGGGAGGAATCACTGCATAATTATCAAGAAGAATCATTTGTGAAAGCCATCGAGAAAACAACAAAGTCAATAATAGAGCAGAAAAAGTCAGAAAACTAATAATAAAGATAAGAATCAACGTACTAAATTGGTTTTTTGAGCGCCACGCATTTTTGAGAGAGTCTATGAATAAGTAAAGAATCGAATACATCATCGCGTCCTTTCTGAAAAATTTTTGTTTTAGCGGAAAAGTTATGTAAAAGAAAAGACGTTATCTCCTGCCAACTAGCCACTGAAAGAGATAACGCCTTCGCTGGAAACAAGAACTGGATTATTTCACCAATACTAATTTTTTTAAAGGTTCAACCCCAAATCGTTGTTCTTGCTGTAAAAGAATTTCGGCACAAGCTCGGCTATCTTCTAAAGCATCATGATGATTATTTAAAGTGATATTGAGGTTTTCACAAACGGTATTTAATTTATGATTAGGAAATTCAGGAAACAGTTTGCGACTCGTTTTGACTGTACATAAAGAAAGGTAATTAGGTTGTTCTAAGCCATAGTAATCTAAACAGCCAGCCAAAACACTACAATCAAAACTTGCATTGTGAGCGACCACTAACCGATTTGGTTGAAAACAATGCTGAATTTGTTGCCAGACTTCAGGGAATTTGGGCGCATTGACAACATCTGATTCATGAATGCCGTGAATTTGCGTATTTCGCCAGAAAAAAGGTGTTTCTGGTTTGATTAACGTGTAAAATTCATCCACAATCCGACTATTTTCTACTTTAACAATTGCAATGGAACAGGCACTATGTTTATCATAACTAGCTGTTTCAAAGTCAAAAGCGTAAAAGTTCATTAAAAAAAACTCCTTTCAACGCGTTGAGTAACACTTAAAAATCAAGTACAACTTCCACTGGACAATGATCACTACCAAGAATATCTGTATGGATTTTAGCACTGACTAAACGTTCATTCAAGGATTCTGACACAACGAAATAGTCAATCCGCCAACCTGCGTTATTTTTTCGTGCATTAAAGCGATAACTCCACCATGAGTAGATGCCCTCAGCTTCTGGATAAAAATAACGGAATGTATCAGTGAAACCACTGTCTAATAACTCAGTAAATTTTTGCCGTTCTTCAGGCGTGAACCCCGCATTTTTTTGATTGGTTTTCCAATTTTTTAAATCAATATTTTGATGAGCTACGTTTAAGTCACCGCAAAGAATGACGGGTTTTTCTTGATTTAATTCGTTTAAATAGGCACGAAACGCATCTTCCCATGTCATTCGATAAGCTAAACGCTTTAGTTCAGCTTGTGAGTTTGGTGTGTAGCAAGTGACCATGAAAAATTCTGGATATTCTAAAGTGATCACGCGGCCTTCTTGATCGTGAGCCTCGATACCTAAGCCATAGCGAACACTTAACGCTTCTTCTTTAGCGAAAATTGCTGTGCCAGAATAGCCTTTTTTTTCGGCGTAATTCCAATACTGATGATAGCCAGGAAGTTCTAAATCAATTTGTCCAGCTTGTAATTTTGTTTCTTGTAAACAGAAAAAATCTGCATCCAATTCATTAAAAACATCCATAAAATTCTTTTTAACAACCGCTCGTAAGCCGTTGACATTCCAAGAAATACATTTCATTGTTGAAACTCCTTTCAAATAAGAAACGCTTTTGCTCGTTTCAGTGCAAACCAGAACCAAAGAAAAGGTCGCTTGGTGCTTTCTTCTATTCTAATACTTTTTAAAGAAGTTTTAAATACTTGAAAAGAAAAAGAGAAAATGACTGATTTTTGGAAAGAAGTAGTCTATGATAAAATAGTAAAAAGAGCAGAAATGAGGACAAACGAATGAAAATTGGAGTCATTGGTTTAGGAAATATTGCACAAAAAGCGTATTTGCCAACTTATAGTGAATGCCGCCACTTGGCAGAGTTTGTATTAGCAACTAGAAACCCAGAAACACGACAAAAAATCGCTGATCAGTATGGCTTTACAGAAACCGTTGGGACCATAGAAGAATTGATTGAAGTAAAGATTGATGCTTGTTTTGTCCATGTAGCCACAAAAGTGCATGGTGCAGTCGTTCGCCAATTATTACAGGCTGGTATTCACGTCTTTGTGGACAAACCTTTAAGTGAAGACCTTGCTGAAGTCAAAGAATTACAAGCATTGGCGGCAGCAAAAAATCTGCGCCTGATGGTTGGCTTCAATCGTCGTTTTGCCCCTTATACGGAAGTATTGAAAAATATTCCTGAAAAACAAACAATTTTTATTAAAAAGAACCGCATCAATACAACGAGAGAAACAAGTTTTATGATGTATGATTTATTTTTACATGTCGTTGATACCGCAGTTTATTTAGCGGAAGGACCGCTCCACGTGGTGCAGTCAAAATTAGTGGAAGAAAACGGTCATTTAAAACGAGCAATTTTACAATTAGAAACCGAACAGACAACGATTGTTTGTTCCATGGATTTACACTCTGGAGCCAATACAGAAACTTTTGAAGTCACCAGCCCCACAGGTACTTATCGCTTGGAAAATTTAACGCATTTGACCATCCAAACAGAAGAAGAATACCAAGTAAAAGAGATGGGAGATTGGACGCCAACATTGGAAAAAAGAGGTTTTTACCAAATGGTTACTGCTTTCATTCAGGCCATTCAAAAACCGCAAGAGCAAGAGTTAAAGCAAGAAAAAGTCTATGAAAGTCATGCGTTATGTGAAGAAATGCTACGCCAACAACAACGGCATGTTCTTTAAAGAGGACTAGCAACTTTCTTTCTATCATGCTAGAATAAGACAGATATTTTGAAAAGAAAGGACTAACTTTCGTGAACACTAAAGCTATGTTAGAAACATTAAACGAAATTACTTTATTAGTAGATGAACCATTAAAAAACGTAACCTTTACCAAAACAGGCGGCCCAGCTGATGTGTTGGCCTTACCCAAAACAAAAAAAGAAGTCGAAGAGATTGTGGCGTATTGCCGAGAACAAGGACTTTCATGGTTAGTATTAGGCAATGCTAGCAACTTGATTGTTCGTGATGGCGGTATTCGCGATGTCGTGATTATGCTAACAGAAATGAAAGAAATCAAAGTAGCCGGTACCACCATGATTGTGGATGCTGGTGCCAAGCTGATTGATACAACCTACGAAGCCTTAGCAGCTGATTTAACTGGTTTTGAATTTGCTTGTGGCATTCCGGGAAGTGTCGGTGGTGCTGTTTATATGAATGCTGGAGCATACGGCGGGGAAATTAAAGATGTTTTCCAATCTGCAGAAGTGCTGTTGGCAGATGGAACTATCCAAACAATGACGAAAGAAGACCTGAATTTCCGTTATCGTCATAGTGAAATTCAAGAATTACATTGTATTGTCTTGCAAGCAACGTTTGCTTTAGAAAAAGGAAACCATGCAGAAATTAAAGCCCAAATGGATGAATTAACGGAACTTCGTGAACTGAAGCAACCGCTAGAGTATCCCTCTTGTGGCAGTGTCTTTAAACGCCCTGTTGGTCATTTTACAGGAAAATTAATCCAAGACGCTGGCTTACAAGGCTTAAAATGGGGCGGTGCTCAAATTTCCGAAAAGCATGCGGGATTTATTGTTAACATCGATCATGCAACCGCAACAGATTATGTGGAATTAATTGCACATATCCAAGAAGTGATTAAAGAAAAATTTGATGTTGAATTACAAACGGAAGTTCGAATTATTGGTGAAGAAGTCTAAAGACTCTTTAATTTTTCGAATGAAAATTAAGTATACTTGTATTATGATCATAGGGAGATTATAATGAATTTTATTTATAAAAAATGGCTACCTTCAGCCATAAATGGGCTTTTTTTATTTTTTATTTCGATAACATTAATAGGTGCTTTCCGCTCAGATAACTTAAAAATCAGTACTCTTACAAACCATTTTTTTTTGATACTGTTAATAGCAATACTTGCGATAGTAGTACTTCTTTTTAGTAAACATGCTAAAAAGTGGATTGATAAATATCTGTTTGGTGTAAAAAAAATATTTTTGGAAAATATAGGATTAATTACAGGCATTTATTTTATTTTTGGCTTTTGTTTACAAGTGTTTATCTTAACTAATATTTCCGCTCCTATTGGTTGGGATGTATCAGCTATTTTTAATGGTGTAAGTGCTTTGCCTGAAAATAAAGAAGTTATCAGTAATTACCTATCAATAAATCCTAATAATTCTTTTTTCTTTTTTTTGATGTATGGAATTTCTAAGGTGATGAATCTGTTTAATCATACTTGGGGATCGTCTTGGTTTGTCTGGCAGTTGTGGAATATAATTTTTATGGATATAGGATTTGTTATCTTATTTAAAGCAGCTAAGTATTTGTTTAATAAAAAAGTTGCATATTTAACTTTCTACTTGGCTTCTTTTTCATTGATGTTTTCACCATGGATTTTAGTACCATATACTGATGTAATAATGATTCCTGTTATATCAGCTGTGCTACTTTTATATGCTAAACAAATCGAGATAAAAAATAGTGGCGTATGGAATTTAATATTTATAGGTATTCTTCTAGGTATTTGTTATCTTTTAAAGCCCTCCTCTATTGTATTCTTAATAGCATGGACTATTATTATGGGAATTAAATTACTCACTACCGGAAAGCTTTATAAAAAAAATGTTTTATCATTTTTTGTAGCGATGTTTTTCTTTATAATAACTGTGGGATGTTTTTCAATTTTTCAGAAGCAGCAAACAATCGTTAATTATGATGCTGAGATGCAAAAACCGTGGACGCACTTTGTAATGATGGGTTTGACTGGATCTGGAGGATATAGTGAGAAAGATACAAGAAAAGTGAATAGCCTTCCTACATTAGAAAAGAAAAAGAAATATACAACTGAAACTATAAAGAAACGGTTGGAAGATTATGGGATGGTAGGTTACACTAAATTTCTTCTAGTAAAACATTTTAATAATACTGATCGTGGCGATTTTGGTTGGGGACGAGATGGTACACCACAAAATCCTACAAAACCTTCGAAAAGTGAATTTCAAACGAAGCTTAGAGATACCTACTATCAACAAGGAAAACGTACAAATAATCTTCGGTTTGTCATGCAAATACTGTGGATTGTAGTTTTACTAGGAATGTTGTTATCTTTTTTTGTTAAGGACATTCAAGGAGGTACACTATTAATAATAAAATTAACGATTATAGGAGCATTTCTATATTTGCTTTTATTTGAAGGTGGACGATCTAGATATTTAATTCAGTATTTACCATTCTTCTATCTTTTATCGGCAAATGGTTTGGCACGAATTAATGACATTGTTTCTATAAACGGAATAAAAAAATCATTTACATCAACGGACTATAGAGGCTCTTTGCCAATAAGGACTGATGAGTTGTAAAAAATCAATTTTAGATTCATCAGTTCTCTAAATTATAGAGATATTTTAGTAGAAAATAAAAAACAACGATACAGTTCCCATAAAAGGAACTATATTGTTGTTTTTTACTTATATTACTAATAGTTTTCGTTCGGTAATTCGTAAATTTTACTCGTCTTCTAAATTTTCCAATTCTACAACTTTAAAGTTTTTCCGCTCTAAATGCTCTACAATGGCTGTACACGTTTCGGCAGTTGTGCCGGCAGGGAAAGGAATCAGCGTGCGACGAACAAATTCTTCACTATCGACATCCAATGTAATACAGCTGGCGATGCTGCTATATTTGGCAATGATTTTTGAAATGGCTGCTAAGTCGCCTTGTTGACCAACTGAAGCAATTGTTAAAACGTAGCTCCCTTGTTTTACATTCCAAGATTGCGCTAAAATATTTAATAAGGTGCTGTGTGTTAAAATGCCGTAAAAATAATTATTTTCATCTAAAACAGCAATGTAAGGTAGTTCTTTAATAGTAAAAAATACCTTGAAAAATGAAGTGTTGACATAAATAAATTTTGTGGCATTTTTTAACAAATAGGTAACAGGTAAACTCATATCGCCACCGTTTGCTTTGTGGCGGTAAATATGCATTTTATAAATATTTCCTCGGAAAATTTTTCCAGATTCGTCTAAAATTGGGACACAACGGTAACCTGAGTCTTCTAAAATAGAAAGAGCTTCTTCTAGAGTACAAGATTCATTGACTGTTGTTAAATTATCTTTTTTAATAACTACAGATTTTAATAACATAAACAGGCCTCCTAAGGGTTCATTTTTAATAAATTTATCATATCATAACTTAGCAGAAAACAATAGCTGAGACCTCAGAATAAAAGCAATTTTGTTAAAATAAATAGAAAATAAAGAAAAATCAGATATTTTATAAAAGAAATCAAGCACGTATTCGCGATAATGGTAAAAAATTACGTAAGAATCGGCACGGCGCTTCTTTAAAAAGTAAATTAAACTTTGACAACTTTTTCGAATAATGGTACTGTTAAGAAGTAAATTTGTGAATAGAGGAGGTCGAAGAACATGGCAACAAAGAAAGCAGCTCTTGCTTGTTCCGTTTGTGGCTCTCGCAACTATTCTAAATCCGTTAGTGAAGGTAAACGTGGCGAACGCTTAGAAATCAATAAATTCTGTAAATATTGTAATCAATACACGTTACATAAAGAAACGAAATAGATTTAGAGGAGGGTATCAACATGAAATTTTTCCGCAGCGTTGCTGATGAGATGAAGCAAGTAACTTGGCCAACAAAAAAACAATTGCGTAAAGATACATTAGTTGTAATTGAAACATCTATTTTATTTGCAGCATTGTTCTTTATCACGGATACTGTTATCCAAACGGCATTTGGCTGGATTTTAAAATAATTAATTCTAGTATTTCTCGACGAGGGGTGCTATAATAGTATTCGAGAAAAAGCTTCGGGAAACTGAGCTTTTTTTATTTGCTCGAAAAAAATAAACTAAAACATTTAAAGGAGCCGAATCAGTAATGGAAACTTTTGAAAGAAATTGGTACGTATTGCACACCTATTCAGGCTATGAAAATAAAGTAAAAGCAAACATTGAATCACGTGCACAAAGCATGGGGATGGGCGATTATATTTTTCGTGTCGTTGTACCAGAAGAAACAGAAAAAGAAGTCAAAAATGGTAAAGAAAAAGAAATCGTTCATAAAACTTTCCCTGGTTATGTGTTAGTGGAAATGATTATGACCGATGATTCTTGGTATATTGTTCGTAACACGCCAGGCGTAACTGGTTTTGTAGGCTCACATGGTGCCGGTAGTAAACCCGCTCCTTTATTACAAGAAGAAATTAACCACATTTTACGTTCAATTGGCATGAGCACCCGTCAATCAGACTTAGAAGTAGCGCTAGGCGATACAGTGAAAATTATCGAAGGTGCCTTTTCTGGTCTTGAAGGTGTTGTGACAGAAATCGATGAAGAAAAACAAAAATTAAAAGTAAACATCGATATGTTTGGTCGTGAAACAAGTACAGAATTAGACTTTGAACAAGTCGATAACATTGATTAATAAACAAGCTGACAAACTATTGTTCAGCTGATTGATACAGATTGTAGGGTCTGGAAAAGCAGTCAACTGACTTCTTTTCCAAGCCCTTTTTTAGTTCATCGCAGAAAGGAATGAAAAAAATGAAACATGCCCAAAAATATCGTTATTTTTCTTTGCTAATGGGTCTTGTTCTATTATTAAGTGCTTGCCAAATTGGGGCAACCACGAAGAATGACAATCAAGCCGCCACAAAAGAAGCAACTGTTGAGTTAAACCGCACAACAACACCAACGCTTTTTTTTCATGGTTACGCAGGAACTAAAAATTCGTTTGGCTCGTTACTGCATCGCTTGGAGAAACAAGGTGCCACAACTCAAGAATTAGTGCTACTCGTTAAACCTGATGGGACCGTGGTTAAAGAGCGAGGAGCTTTAAGTGGCAAAGCGACGAATCCCAGTGTTCAAGTTCTATTTGAAGATAATAAAAACAATGAATGGAATCAAACAGAATGGATAAAAAACACATTACTCTATTTACAAAAAAAATTATCAAGTGAACAAAGCCAATATTGTCGGGCACTCTATGGGCGGTGTTAGTGGCTTACGTTATTTAGGAACCTATGGGCAAGACGCATCGTTACCTAAAATTGAAAAATTCGTCAGCATTGGAGCACCTTTCAATGATTTTATTGATACGAGTCAACAGCAAACCATCGAAACGGAACTAGAGAACGGCCCCACAGAAAAAAGTAGCCGCTATTTGGATTATCAAGAGATGATTAATGTTGTTCCAGAAAAACTGCCCATTTTATTAATTGGTGGTCAATTAAGTCCAACAGATTTAAGTGATGGAACGGTACCGTTATCTAGTGCCTTAGCAGTCAACGCCTTGCTAAGACAGCGAGGAACTCAAGTCACTAGCCAGATTATTAAAGGAGAAAATGCACAACATAGCCAATTACATGAAAATCCTGAAGTAGATCAATTGCTAATCGAATTTCTATGGCCGAGTAAAAAATAGCAAAAAGGCACATGTTCCATAAAAAATGGAACATGTGCCTTTTTCTATACTTTGGCTAGCGAAATAGCTTTTTTCAGCTATAATAAATAAAATTATTTATTTTTAGGAGATATTGGAATGGAGTCCTCATGATTTAAATAAGCACAAATCAAGGCTTCAAAGGTGATTAATGTTTGGCCAAAAAACATTTGTGGCTGAGCGACACTTGTTGAAAACGGGCTGTAAGAGTCAGTTGAAAAAACGAGATCTGCCAGTCGACCAAGAGTTGAATTTTTGGCGCCAACAAAAGAAATGATAGGATGTTTTTTCTCTTTCGCAAGCAGAGCTGTTTCTTTTAAGTATTTTTCTTCACCAGAATGTGAAAGGATGATAAAAAGAAAATTCTGATTATTTTGACTATTTATCGAATGAGTATGGGCTGTTGTGATACTGGGGATGCCATGAAAATTGAAAACTTCACTAATGTAAGCCGCCAAATGTCGTGAAAAGTCATGACCTAAAATAACAAATAAATGACTTTTGTGTTTGGCAAGTAGTTGACAAAACTCGTTGGTTGTTTCAAATGAAGGCGCTGTTTCAAAAGGGATTGGCTGAGAAAAATGGGCTTCTTTTAATTTGTAAATAAGTTCATTATAACCTGATAAATTTAATTTTTTGGCTAAACGAATGATGGAACTAGGCGAAGAAAAGCAGTGTTTGGCAACTTCTCGAATACTCAAATCGGCCGCGTTCGTACTTTGTTGATCCAAATAATACAAAATCTGACTTTCTGTTTTCGTTAAATGATACGTTTCTTTTAAGTAATCTAAGTTCATGAGCAAACCTCCTTTATCAGATTATAAATAATTTTGTGGGAAAAAGGTATCAAAAAATAAAAAAATGAGGTGTTTTTATGAAAAGGGCAACAAAGCAAAGGCTGTCTTTGGCAGCAATCATGGTTCTACTTCTCTCGGGCTGTGGAAGTGTTGGGAAAGAAACCAAAAAGCAAGAACAACAGGTATTACGGGTCGGGATTGATTCGGAATTATCAACGGCAGACGTGTCGTTGGCAATGGATAATACCGCAGCAGATGTAATGAGTCAAGTAGGGGAGGGACTTTTCTCCTTTGACGAAAAAGGAGAAGCGAAACCAGCATTGGCAACTGAAAAAGTACAGCCCTCCAATGATGGTTTAAGCTATACTTTTACGATTCGAAAAGATGCAAAATGGAGTAACGGCGAGCCAATCACAGCCAATGATTTTGAATACTCTTGGAAGCGCACAGTGGACCCAAAAACAGCTTCCCCGCAAGCGTATTACTTTGAAGGGCTAAAAAATTATCGTGCTATTGTTGACGGTGGCAAATCTAAAGAAGAGTTAGGAGTAACAGCCATTGATGACCATACCTTGGAAGTAGAGCTAAGCTATCCTATGAGTTATTTTCAACAATTATTGGCGGTACCAGCTTTTTATCCTTTAAATGAAGCATTTGTCGAAAAAACGGGCAAAAACTATGGTACATCAGCTGAGTCAATACTTTACAATGGCGCCTTCACATTAGAAGGTTGGGATGGCACGAATAATACTTGGTCCTATGTGAAGAATAAAAATTATTGGGATCAAGCGAATGTTTCGCTAGATAAGGTGGATGTCCAAGTAGTTAAAGAAGTCAATACTGGGAAAAATCTTTTCGAAGGGAAAGAATTAGATGTTGTAAAAATTTCTGGAGAAATTGTTGCACAAGAACAAGACAATGCAGCTTTGAAAATTCGTGAAATTCCTGGAACGTATTATATCCAATTAAATACGCAAAAAGATCTTTTGGCAAATAAGAATGCACGTCGAGCAATAGCATTATCAATAAATTCTGAACGTTTAGCTAAAAATGTTTTAAATGATGGCTCAAAAAAAGCACTTGGCTTCGTGCCAACAGGTTTCACTAATCAAGAAACGCAAAAAGATTTTGCAGAGGAATTAGGAGATTTAAATCCTAGTGAACCAGAAAAAGCGAAAGAGTTATGGCAAACGGCTAAAAAAGAATTAGGAATTGAAAAAGCGGAGCTAACGATTTTAAGTTTGGATACAGAAAATGCTAAAAAAATCAGTGAGTATGTTCAAGGAGCTTTAGCAGATAATTTAGAAAATTTAACAGTCAATGTTTCGCCAGTTCCTTTTAATAATCGTTTAGAAAAAAGTCGCAGCGGAGATTTCGACATTGTGGTTGGTGGCTGGACGCCAGTATATGCTGATCCAATCGATTTCTTAAACCTATTGCAATCAAAAAATTCCAATAATTTTGGTAAATGGTCTAATAAGACCTTCGATCAGTTGCTTCAAGAAGCAAACGTAACTTATGCAAATAAATATGAAGAACGTTGGAAAACATTACAAAAAGCGGATCAATTGGTTGCGGAAGAAGCACCCCTAGTTCCTCTTTATCAATTAACAGAAGCACGCTTAGTGGCCGATTCTGTCCAAAATTTAGTCTATGGTCCATTAGGTTCAGGCTATTACAAATCAGTCTCTATCAGTGACAAGTAAAGGTTGGGAAAAAATGAAAAAAAGTCAAGCTGTTCAATTAATTCAGGAACTTTCAAATGCTAATGGTGTTTCAGGCTTTGAAACAGAAGTCGTTAGAATCCTTCAACACGCAACTGCGGATTTTACTATTCAACGGCTAGATGCCATTAAAAATTTATATCTTGAGAAGAAAAATAATCTAAGTGAAGGTCCAGTTGTGCTTTTTGATGCCCATAGTGACGAAGTGGGTTTTATGATTCAAGCAATTAAAGAAAACGGCTTGTTGCGTTTTCTTCCGTTAGGTGGCTGGGTCCCTAATACGATTTCTGCACAAAAAGTTCGGATTCGTAACCGGGAAGGCACCTATCTGCCAGGCGTAGTTACTAGTCGGCCCCCTCATTTTATGACACCAGAGGAACGTCAGCGGCCATTAACCATTGCTGATTTGACGATCGACATTGGTGCTACCTCAAAAGAAGAAGTAATTGAAACGTACAAAATCGATCTTGGTGCACCGGTCATTCCAGATGTGACGTGTTGTTACAACGAACAGACAGATCTTTTTTTAGGAAAAGCTTTTGATTGTCGCATTGGCTGTGCTTGCTTAGTGGACGTCATGGAGGAGTTGAAAGAAGAGACACTTCCATTCAAGTTAGTTGCGACAGTAACTGCACAAGAAGAAGTTGGCGAAAGAGGAGCACTTATTGCCGCAAAACAAGTCAATCCTGATTTAGCTATTGTTTTCGAAGGCTGCCCGGCTGATGATACGGCAGAAACGCCAGAGATGATTCAATCAGCAATGGGAAAAGGACCGATGTTACGTTATTTTGATGTTTCTATGATTACGAATCCGGAATTTCAAGAGTATGCACTAGAGATTGCTAAAATACACAAAATTCCTGTTCAAGTTTCTGTTCGAAGTGGTGGTGGAACCAATGGCATGGCGATTACACAAGTTCAAGGAGCCCCGACGATTGTTGTAGGAATTCCTGTCCGTTACGCTCACACACCCCATTGCTATGTAGATTTTCAAGATTACCAAGCGGCGAAAGAATTAGTCATTCAATTAATCAAAAATTTAGATGCTGACAAAATTCAAGCACTGGTTCAGCCATTGTCAAAGGAGTGGAACAAATGAAGATTTATGTATCATGCGATATTGAAGGATTAGCAGGTATTGCGACATTTGATATGGAAAAAGAAGACACCGTTTTATTCCGAGAATTATATCACCAACATGTGGCTTGGTTAATTGAAGGGATTCAAAAGAGTGCCAAAAATGAACAAATTACAGAAATTACTATTGCCGATTCGCATAGCCGTGGATTGAATTTAGCTTATGCGCGCTTGGCAGAAATGGATGAACGAATTTCCTTAGTGAGCGGCTTTCCTCGCATGGATTATATGATGAGTGGCTTGGATAGTAGCTATGATGTGGTCTTTTTCTTAGGTTATCATGCCGGTATTGGTAAACAAAAAGGGAATATGGATCATGGGTATAGCGCTAGTGTTGCTTATGATTTAAAAATAAACGACTTAGCGATGAATGAAACGACAATTAATGCAGCTTACGCTAGCGAATTAGGTGTCCCTGTTGGTTTAATTATCGGTGAATCAGGCTTAGAGGAACAACTTTTTCAAGAAAAAATGATGCCCGAAGTTCCCTTTGTTTCCACCAAAGAATCTCTGGGACGTTATGCAATCAAAAATAGACCCATGCAACAAGTTCGGGAAGCTATAGTAGCAACTACAAGTCAGGTGTTAACTTCCTTTGCGTTGTCTGAATTACCCCGATATGCCTTGCAAACACCTGCAACTGTAAAATTGCAATGTGTGACGACAGCACAAGCAGATCGTATTGAAATGTTACCAATGATTAAACGCATTGATGGTAGAACTGTTTCATTTGTAGGTGAAACGATGAAAGATGTCATGAATGGAATTGTCGCTGTGGTTGGTTTAGGCGGAACAAGTTATTAAAGTAAGAAGCTTACGGAAAAAACGAATGGACATTTTTTTCTGTAAGCTTCTTGCTATAGTTATTTCTATTTTTGTTTCTCTAGAATTTCTTTGCTTAAACGTTGTGCAGTTGGTGTCACCGCAAGACCGCCTTCAGCTGTTTCCTTGAAAATTTGTGGCATTTGGCGACCCACTTGGTACATTGCGTGGATGACTTCGTCTGGTGGAATAACACTTCGAATCCCCGCTAAAGCCATATCAGCTGAGATGAAGGCTTGAGAAGAACCTAATGCATTTCGCTTCACGCAAGGAACTTCAACAAGTCCCGCAACAGGATCACAAATGAGGCCCATCATATTTTTTATCGTAATGGCTACAGCTTGAGCAGATTGATCAGGCGTACCG
>ULRM01011193.1_pt1 | contig 13439 bp, 10 predicted proteins | sample 1955551 | NCBI WGS metagenome assembly ULRM01 (sample SAMEA4835686, study PRJEB28245) | human gut metagenome | biome: gut microbiome; material: fecal sample | place: Denmark | collected 2008
TAGCTTCCTTTTTAATATTTATTACATAAAAAATACTGGATACCAACTTATTACTACCTATCATTTTAAATTTTACTTAATGTTAATTTATGTTAAAAACTGTTAAATATGTTTTATATTTATTTATTTTTATTTTTTTCCCTTTTATAATTAAGACAAGTTATGCATAACAAATTAATTATATGAGGTGATTAAATATGAAAAAGAAAATTATATCATTATGTTTATTAGGACTAGCAACATTTGGTGGCATTAACGTCTTTGCTGCCTCATCAGTATCAACTAACTGCTCTTTAAAAGGTTGGTATACAAGTGGTTCTCAATATCATGCTGAAGCAACCACAAAAGCGCCATCCAATGGCTTAAAAAAAATCTCTGTATATCTTTCTTCAGACAATGGTCATACTAGTAGCAACTACCAAAACAATCCAAACTCTGGTAATACAACTTTTACTCAATTAAATAAAAGTGGAGCTTCCCGCGTTTTTTCTGATCATATTTGGAATTATACAAATTCTAACGAGGAAATTACAAAAAGTATTTATCTTGATTAAGAATAAAGAAAATAAATTAATAGAGTTTTACTCTATTAATTTATTTTCTATACTAGGAGAGTTTATATGAAATATTTATTAAACGATATAAAGTCTAATAATATATATTATTTATTGATTACATTTTCATTAATAATCTTTAGTTTTTCTACTTCATTGTCCATAACTTCATTTATAGATTATTATGAAAAAAAACTTGGAAGTCTAGTTGGAAACTCCAAGTATATATATGAACTTCAATTAACTGGTGCTACTGATGATGACTTAAAAAACTTAAGTACATTTTTACAAAATAATTTTAATGATATAAATATAGTATCTAATATCAATATAGATCGTGGTATAAGTAAAATTTTTGTTTTTAATTATAAAGCTTGGAATAATTCCCTTATTGAAGGTAATAAATTTGATGGCGATACCTTTACCGCAATAGTTAATAATAATGACTATCACATAGGTGATTATATTAATATAAATTCAGTGAAATATAGGATTATAGGAAAATTAGATGAAAGTAAATTTGATTTCAATGATTACGTATATATTCCTTATGATAATGAAAGAGACAATATAGGAAGTGATATTTTTACTGTATCTAATCAATTGAATCTATTAGTATATAGTGACAGAAAAATAACTACTGAAATAGATATGATAAAAAATACTTTAGTTGAAAATAATAATAAATTAGGCATAAATGTAATAAATAAAAAACTCCAATTTTTTATAGAAAGCTTTAAACCTTCTACTTATTTTGTTTCAAGGGTGATCTATTCTTTATTACTTATATTAATAAGTTTAATTAACTTAATACTATTTATTAGCTATTTTAATAATTCTAAGAAAAAAGAAATGTATACCAAAATGGTTTTAGGCGCAAGTAATTTTTATCTCTTAGTAAATGAATTTCTAAAATTATTTATTTGTATTGTTTTATCATCAGCTTTTACACTTTCTATTCAACATTTTTTAAACTTTCTCGGTATAAAAACAGAAGAAATTCCAATGACTATATATACACATAACATTATTTTTATACCCATAATATCAACCATTCTAATTTTTATAATTTTATTTTTTATTTATCCTAATGGCAATAATAAAAATATTTCATCTATTTTAAAGGAGTAAGATATGTTTTATTTGAAAGATATTCTCTATGGAATAAGAGTTAGAAAAAAAACATCTATATTAATATTAATGCAGCTAACCTTTACACTATTTATTTCTTATGGAATTTTAAATATATACCTTAGTGGAACAGTAATTAGCTCTAATAATAAATGGGCACTACAAAACATTGATAACATATATCTTATTAATTTTGAAGATCCTTCTTTAGTTAGGAATTCAGATTTATATACTGATAGTATAAATAAAGTTAAAGAAAAAAATTTAGGAACTATAGCTTCTTATAACCCCCTATCTCTATCTATTAATAATATTTTTAATGAGGATTCATATGTAATAGGATTGAGTATAGACAAAAATTATTATGATATGTTAAATGATACTTTAATTGTTGGAGAAGGTTTTACTAAAGATGACTTTAACTCAACATCTCTAGATTATATACCAATAATATTAGGCAGTGATTATAAAAATAAATGTAAAATAAATGATATAGTTAAGGATAGTTCAAATCAAAAATATATTGTAAGAGGATTTTTAAAACCTAATAAATACTTAACAAATTCTAATTATGATTTAACTACTTATATAAAAAGTGAAAATTCATTTTTAATTCCTATACTTGATTCAAGTAATATTTATGGCTCATTAATTAAATTTTATAATAATATGAATCCCCCTTTAACTATAGATAATCTTACTTTTAATAATATGAAAGAAAGTATTAAGTCGCAAGTTAATGACTTTTTAAACTTTCAAAATCAGTGGATTCCATTCCTAATTCTTTCTTTAATAGTTGCAATATTAGGTATAATAATATCGACTATATTATCCATTTTTCTTAGAAGAAAAGAATTTGGAATAAAAATAGTTTTAGGTGAATCAATTAATAGTATTTTATTAAAAACATATATAGAAAATCTAATTCTATCTATTTTAGCCATTATTTTTAATATAGCTTTTACTTATATATTTAATATGGATTTTATTAATGCAACTAATTTTGCTACAACAGAGTCTATTATCTATGTTAATTTCGATTTAGAATTTTTAATAATTTCTTTCGCTAGTATTATACTACTTACCCTTTTAACTAGTATGATGGTATTTAAAATAATAAAAAAAATTCAGCCTAAAGAACTAATTGGAGGTGTATATTAATGAACATTTTAGAATTAAAAGATTTATCCAAAGTATATGATAATAATATTACTGTTTTAGATAAAATAAATCTATCTATAAAAAAAGGTGAACTAATAGCTATTATAGGCCCTTCTGGATCTGGTAAAAGTACATTGCTAAATATTTTAGGATTAGTTGATAGCCAAACTACTGGTGCTTATTATATTAAAGGCCAAAATGTAAGTACATTAATTAAAAGTAAACCACACCTCCTAAGAAATAGACTTTTTGGCTTCATATTTCAATATTTTGCATTATTAAATCAATATACTGTTTTAGAAAATATTATGCTTCCTTTAACATATAGAAAATCTTCACATAAAGAAAGACTTGAAAGATCTCTATTTTATCTTAATAAAGTTGGACTTTCAGAACATAAAAATAAAAAAATCAATAAATTGTCTGGAGGACAACAACAAAGAGTTGCTATTGCTAGAGCATTAGTAACAGAGCCAGATATTATATTAGCTGATGAACCAACTGGTAATTTAGATCAAAAAACTGGGCAAGATATTATGGATTTACTCTTAGAAATACATAATCTTGGTAAAACAATTATTATTGTAACTCATGATTATAATATTGCAAGACAATGTGAAAGAGTAATCGAAATTGTTGATGGCAAAATATCTAGAGATAATTTTCAATTGTTATCATCTCAATAAACATTATTAAATTCAAAATTTAATACTTTGGGGCTGCCGCACCAAAAATTTCATGAACAATATATTGTTTTATAATTAAAAATCAAAACAATATATTGTAGTATTTATTCTTAATGCGACAGCCCCTAATATTTAAGTTAATGATTTCTTAAAAGCTTTTATAAGTATTTTACGATCTTTCTTATATTGAGTTACAGGACATATTTTCTTATTCTTGACATCAAATAAAGTGTATACTGCAATTCTTGCAGCTCTTACAGAATACTCTTCTGTAAATACCATATCTTCTGGTATCTCAACAAATTGACTTATCATTGCAAAATTTGTTGATCCATCTGGTACAACCTTTGGTCTATCACTCATCTTACGAGGTTGGAATTGTGAATCTATATATGGCATCATGCATGGAATTACATTAACTATATCATTCTTAATTTCATCAACCTTATCTAACATATGAAGATGATATAATAATTCCATTAATATTTCTTCACCAGTACAATCTCTCATTGGTTTTTTAATATAATCTCCATCTCTATCTGTATATATTCCATATCCCCAGAAAATCGTTGTATCTAAAGGTTGATTTTTAAAGTGTGGTTGTGCTGCAACTACTATACTCATTAACCAATTAGAATCTTTAAATGTCATTAAAGCTCCACTACCTGGAATATTTCCTGAGAATTTCTCAATTAATTTTAATAACTTATTTCCTTTAGATGTTACTGTGAAGCTTTCCCAATTAGTTTGTTCTGGATGATTAAAGAATGGTTCTGGATTACCAAGTCCAGGCTTTTTAGCCGCTATTTTTCTCCATAACTCTCCAGACATTGGATTTTCAGGTTTATATTCTGCTGGTGTATTATAATCTCCTAATGTTGCATTATCTGTCATACAACCATTTATCATAATGCATACATCCTTCTCTCCTAATTCAATAACTTTTTCTCCTTCTTCATCTTCTATATGAATTGCAGTTACTGTTATTCCAGGTCCTTCTTTAAAATCCAAATCAGTAACTGTAGCATTTATACTAAAGTCTACATTAAACTTATCTAAATATGCTTTTAATGGTAATATTACTGATTCATATTGATTATATGGAGTACGTGTAACACCTTCTAATGTTTCTATACGTGAAAACTCGAAAATCATACGTTCCATATAACGCTTAAATTCAAATAAACTAGACCACTTTTGGAAAGCAAATGTTGTTTGCCACATATACCAGAAATTTGTTTCAAAGAAATGTGGTGTATTGATAAACCATTGTTCTATAGTCATATCATCTAAATTTTCTTCTGGAGTAATCATTAATTTACCTAATGCCATACGATCATCATTATTAAATCCCATACTTCTTACATCTTGAATAATTCCATTTTTATCTACCAATCTTGCTTGTGCATGTGTTGGATGTAAGTGATCAAAATTTAATATCTCTTCTGTTACACTCATTCCTGGCATATCTAATGAAGGTATTGACCTAAATAATTCCCAGAAGTTTTCATAAGTCTCTTCATTAAGCATTCTTCCACCACGACAAACAAACCCATTTATCGCATCTCCAGCACCATCATTACTTCCACCTAGAATTTTTAATCCTTCAATTATATGAATATTTTCACCCTTAAAATTGCAATCTCTTATTAAGTAAGCAGCTCCTGCTAAAGAAGCTAAACCACCACCAACAAAATAAACTTGTTTATCACCATTAGCATCACTATATGTAAAAGTTTCATTTTCTTTTAAACTCTTATTTTTGTTATTTTTCACCACCATTGTTGCAATAGCTGTAACACCAGCTATGGCTCCTAATGTCCATAAAGCATTTGATTTATTTTTATTGAATTTTTTAGCCATAAATTTAATACCTCCAATACTTCGTATATTCTATATTAATCATTATAATATTCATAATTTAAAATGTATTTAGACAATTTTATAATTATGTCTAAAAATACAAAATTTTATTCGCATTTTTTTATATTATTGATATTTTGCGCTTTATATATTTAAAATATTCTTATAACTCATAAAGAGAGATTTACATCTAAACACAAATCTCTCTTTATGAGTTATTTTACTTCTTTTTATTTGTTATAACTAATGAAATTAATGAAACGATTATAAGTATTATTAATAATATTCCTACTATTTTGGCAAAAAATTCATAATTTATTATAGCCTTTTCCCCCAAACTATAATTTTTTAACTAACTTAATATTCCATTTATTACATTATCCTACTCCATTTTAATAGTGTCAAGTTATATCTATATTACAATTTAGAAGATATGAAAATTTCACACAATATGCTTAAAGCTATGTTATAATCTATTTAATCTAAGTAAAAGCTAATATAAAATTATAAAAATTTCAAAGAGGTATATATGAAAAATTTAAAAATTTATTTTACATCTGATATGCATGGGTATTTATATCCAACAAACTATATAGATAAAGAACCTAAAAATATTGGTTTAATAAATATGATTAATGATTTCAAAAAAGATGGTAATACATTAATTATCGATGCTGGAGATACTATTCAAGGTTCACCTCTTACTTATTATTTAAGTGGTCAAAAATTTAATATTCATCCTATTGCAGATATTATGAATTCTGCTGGATATGACTTTATAACTCTAGGAAATCATGATTTTAATTATGGCCTATTATATTTAAGAAAATATCTTCGTACATTAAATGCCAAGTGCTTATGTGCAAATGTTGTTGATAAAACTGGAGAATTACCTATTTTACCTTATTCTATAAAGACTTTAGAAAATGGTTTGAAAGTTGGAATTATAGGAATAACAACAGATTTTATAAATCACTGGGAAAGAACTGAAAATATAGCTAACATAAGCATTACTGATACTTTTGAAGCTGTAAAATATTATTTTGATGAAGTAAAAGCAGCATCAGATATCGTCATTGGACTTTATCATGGCGGGTTTGAGTATGACTTAAACTCACATAAGCAACTTATGTTTACAAGTGAAAATATAGCTTATAAATTATGTTTAGAATTTGACTTTGACATCTTACTTACTGGTCATCAACATATGCCATTAGCAGATACTATAATTAATGGTACTCATGTTGTTCAAACACCTCAAAGAGCTACAAGCTATGTACAAATAGAATTGAATTTAAATAATGATGGTAGTAAAACTATTACCTCATCTCTTCAAAAGGTTAAATTAAATTTTGAAAATGAAATATATAATAAATATTTACCTTTAGAAAATGATGTTCAACAATGGTTAGATACTCCTATAGGATTTTTAGATGAAAATTTATATCCATCTTCTCATTTAGATATGGCTCTAAATGGTTCAGCTTTAGCTAACTTTATAAATTCAGTTCAACTTGATGAAAGTGGTGCTGATATCTCATGTACTTGTTTCTCTAATGAAATAAAAGGATTTGATAAAAATGTTACTGTAAGAGATGTAGTATCTACTTATATGTTTCCAAATACACTAGTAATAGTCGAAATTAATAGGACTCAATTAAAAACAGTATTAGAAAGATGTGCTAGCTATTTTAACAATAATAATGGAAATATATCAATTTCTGATACATTTTTAAAACCTAAAATACAACATTATAATTATGACTATTTCGCAAATATAGATTATACTTTTGATTTAAATAGACCTGTTGGTGATAGAGTTGTATCTATAAAGTTTAAAGGTAAAGAATTAGATGATACTTCTAAACTTTCTCTTGTTATGAATAATTATAGATCAACAGGAGTTGGTGGATATGATGTATATAAAGAATGTCCACGTTTAAAAGAAATATTAGTAGAAATGCCTGAAGTTATTATTGACTATTTTATAAAGCATAAAAATGTTAAAGTTGATAAAACTAAGTATATTAATATTATTTATTAAGTGTTTTAAGGTCAACCTATATAATAGGTTGACCTTAACCTTTGCAATTATCTCTTTAATACTCTTACTTCATATTTATTTAATGTTAATTCTTTATTTACTTCTTCATTAGTAAGCATATCTACATAATTATTATCATCTAAAATAACACTCTTACTTTCCTCACTAAAATTCATAACAAATACATAATCATTTTCTCCATCAGTTCTCATTTGAGCTGTAACTCCTAAAGGTAATTCTGTATCTATTACAGATTTAATTTCTAAATCATTAATTATTTTTGTAAAGAACTCAGTATTAAAATCATTGTTAGTTCTTGCTGCTACATAATACGCCTTACCTTTTCCATAATTATTAACTGTTAATGCAGGCATTCCAGCATAAAAGTCATTTTTATAAGTTGCTAATACTTCTGCAGTTTCAGCATGAATTACATCACAATAATCTCTTAACTTATAAGTTCCTTTAACACCTAATTTATTATCATCTTTAAATTCTAAATAATTTACGTCTGAATCATATAATGTGTCAATTTCTTCAGCCCAAATCCCAGTAACTTCTCTTAATGGACCTGGGAAACCACCTAAGAAGCATAAATCATTTTCATCTACTAATCCACTGAAATAAGTTGTAACTAAAGTACCTCCATTTTTAACAAACTCAGTTATTCTTTCTGCTACTCCTGGTCTAACCATATATAGCATTGGAGCTACTAATAATTTATACTTAGAAAAATCACAATCCATATTTACTACATCTACAGAAATACCTTTTCTCCAAAACACCTTATAATAGTCTTCAACAGTTTCAAAATATTCTTTATTATCATTTTTAAGAGCTTGACAATCATCTATTGCCCATCTATTTTCCCAATCATATATAATTGCAACTTCTGGTTCTACGCTAGTTCCAATTAAATCACTTAATTTTTCTAATGTTTCTCCAACTTGCGTAACTTCTCTAAATACTCTAGTGTTTTCATGACCACAATGATCTACTACTGCTCCATGGAATTTTTCAGATGCTCCTCTTCCCTTTCTCCATTGGAAATATTGCACTGAATCTGCTCCATGAGCTACTCCTTGAAGTGAAGATAATAAATGCATTCCTGGTCTCTTTGTTTTATTAACTTTATGCCAATTAACTAAACTTGGAGTACTCTCCATTATTAAAAACGGTTGTCCTCCTTTTAATGTTCTATATACATCATGAACAAAGCTTACATTTGCTGCTGTATCATATGTTTTTTCAAAATCATTATGCCATGCTGGATAGTCATCCCATGATACAACATCAACTTCCTTAGCAAACTTCCAATAATCTAGTCCATTAAATAAAGTCATTCTTGGATAATCTCCCATAAAATTAGTTGTAACTGGTATATTAGGGGTTATTTCTCTAATTGGTGCTATTTCATTTTTATAGAAATCTATAGTTTGATGTGTAACAAATCTTTTCCAATCAAGGTTATGACCATGAACAAATTCTTCTCCATGATGTGCAGGACTCTCTATTTGTGACCAACTTGTAAATTTATGACTCCAAAATCCAGTCCACCATGCTTTATTTAACTTTTCCAAATCATTTTCATACTTAACTTTTAACCATTCTCTAAATGCTTCTTGACAAAGATCGCAATGACAATCTCCACCATACTCATTAGATACATGCCACATTATAAGAGCTGGATGATCTTTATATCTTTCTGCTAGTATTCTATTAATCTCTGAAGTCTTTTTCCTATATATTGGCGAAGTAAAGCAATGATTATGTCTTTGTCCATGAAGTATTCTCTTTCTATCTGACCAAACACGTAAAACTTCTGGGTACTTTTCTGACATCCAAGCTGGCCTTGCTCCACTTGGTGTAGATAATATTACATGAACTCCAGCTTCAGCCATATCATCCATAACCTTATCAAGCCATTCAAATGTATAAACCCCTTCTTCTGGTTCTATAGCACTCCATCCAAAAATATTTATAGATACACAATTACAATGTGCTAATTTTAATAATCTTACATCTTCTTTCAATACTTCAGGATAATCTAACCATTGATCTGGATTGTAATCTCCCCCATGTAGAAATCCTTTAACTTTTTCATTAACTGGTTTAAACTTTTTCATGCTCTTTTCCTCCATATACCAAATAATCTACTTATATTTATTTCTTAAAAATACTTTTCTATATATATGTTGTACTATTTAAAATAGCAGGTGACTCTAATTTTATTAAATTCAAATCACCTGCTTAATACACTATTTATAGTGATAGAGAAAACTTATTATATTTTTTATTAACTAAATCAAAGATTTAGAATTTTAACTGAAACACACTACTCACTTTCATTCGTAGGTGTAAGTTCGATTAACTAAATCAAAGATTTAGAATCTTACTTATATGATTCAACAAATTCCTTTGCTTGTTTTTGGCACTCTTCTAAAATCTTATCAAAACCTGCTTGTGTTAATTTTTCCCTGTATTCTTTAACACCAGCCTCCACATCATCAACCATTCCTAAGTCTAGTGGTACCCCATATTGAGTTATTACATTACCAACAGCTGCCATTTCATTTTTTACATTAGAATCATCAAATGAAAATGCTGCTAAAGGATTTGAAACTGTATACTCTTCGCTCCACTTGTTAATAGTTTCTTGAACTATTTCTGGCTCTGTAGAAGAAATACGAGCAAATTTAGTACTATACCATCCCCAAGGACAAACTTCACCTGCTGGGAACGCTTCACTAGCAGCTAAAGATGTATATTCACCTTCTCCAGAATTTTCCCAGTGAGTTCCTTCGATACCATACCAAGTTAAGTTATTAATTTCTTCATCATATCTTAATAATTCAATTGCCATTAAAGCTCTTTCAGGATTCTTAGAATTAGCATTTATTGCAATACCATTGTTTGTATAAGGTTGAACAACTCTATTAATTCCTTCGCTTAAATCAAGTAATGTTGCTTTCCATTCCGGATTAGATTCATTCATTTCAACAATTCTGTTAGCTACAGTGCTAAGATTCCAAGTCATTATTGCAGTTTTTCCTGCTACGAAATCTTCATCTCTAGTAGCTTGACTTGAAATTGAATCAGCTGCCCAATATCCCTTATCAGCAAATTCCTTCATCTTAGTTACATATTCCATGTATTCAGGAGTATCAACAAAAGCAAATACTTCACCTGATGTATCATTTACATCATATCCAATTGATGGTGTTGGAGCTCCACTAATAGTCGAAAATCCATATCTTTCAATCATATATGGCCATTGTAAGTTTTGACCTCCGCCATTTGCAATAACCTTTATACCACTATCTTTTTCTCCTTCTGCAACTGCAGCCATAAATGCTTCAAGCTCATCATAACTACTAATTGTTTCAAAACCATATTTACTAGCTAAATCTCCTCTATAAGCAAATATATTTGTTCCATATTCATTTCTATCATTTGGTACCATATAAATTTTGCCATCTACTTTTGCTTGATCCCAAGCATCGGCAGGCTCATTTGCATAGATTTCTGGAGCATATTCTTGTAATAATTCATCTGTTAACTCTAAAAATCCATTTTTAGTTGCAACTTGACTATAGTAACCCCAACCTGAAGCTGTGAATATTAAATCAAAATCTTCTCCTGATTGGAATAAAAGTTGATACTTTGTAGTCATATCTGACCACGGAATAAAGTTAACTTCTAATGTAGCATTTATTTTTTCTTTCATCTTTTCATTAACTTTTTCATAAACTGCATCAAAATCTTTTGGTTTATCTCCAATTAAGTACATCTTTAACTTTACTTCTTTTAATTCAGAACTACTTGATACAACATTTTCGCTACTTTCTTTCGAACCACAGCCTACCATAAATGTACTTAGCATAAGTAAGCTTAATCCTATAGTAGCTAATTTTTTTATTGATCTTCTTATCATCTTAAAATCCCCCTCATAACCTATATATAAATTCTTTTGTTGTTTATCTTTATTGTGTTTTTTATTAATTCTTATCCTTTAACTGCTCCTATAGTTACACCACTTACAAAGTATTTTTGAATAAATGGATAAACTAATATAATTGGCCCAGTTACTATAATTGTTAATGCCATCTTTAAAGATTCGCTTGGCATACTTATTGCAGAACCTAATGAAGTTCCACCACCAGCCTGTGCTAGTATTGTTTTATATGCCTCGATATTGTTTACAATTTTATATAAATAATATTGCAAAGAATATAAGTTTTCATTATTTATAAATAACATTGAGTTGTACCAATCATTCCAATATCCTAATGCAATGAACATTCCAATTGTTGCTAATGCTGGCTTTACTAGTGGTAATATTACCTTGATAAATATTGTAAAATCTCCAGCTCCATCTATCTTAGCTGATTCTGTTAAAGCCTGTGGAATTCCACTCATATAGCTTTTCATAATAATTATGTTAAAAACACTTAATAATGGAGGTAATAGTAAAGATAAATAACTATCTTTTAAACCTAGGTATTTTACCATTAGAATATACCATGGAACTAATCCACCACTAAATAATGTTGTAAAGTAAAAGAAAAACGATACTTTATTTCTCCACTTAAAATCTTTTCTCTGTAACACATATGCTGTCATTGCAACTATGAATAAACCTATTGCTGTACCAATTACAGTTAAACTTGCAGTAACTCCATAAGCTCTAAGTATTGCCATTGGTTCTTTTAAAGCAGTTTTATAAGCTTCTAATGATAATTCCTTAGGGAAGAAAGAGAAACCATTTGCTATGATTTCTTTTTCTTCAGTGAAGGATCCTATTATAACCATTAAAAATGGTATTAAACATATTAATGCTACTAGTCCAATTAATGTATAACTCAAAATATTAAATGCTTTTATATCTTTTGACTTCTTCATATTTTACCTCCTAGAATAATGAGTAATCTGGATCATATTTTTTAACTAAGAAATTAGTAAATACTATTGTTATTAGGCAGAATACTGATTGATATAGTCCAGCAGCTGCAGACATTCCAACTTCCCCTGATTGAAGAAGTGATCTAACTGTAAATGTATCTATAACATCTGTTACATTAAATAATGGTCCATTATTACCTACAAGTTGATAGAACATTTGGAAATCTCCTCTGAAAATATTTCCTATAGCCAATAATGTAAGTATTATTAAAGTTGGTATTAAACTTGGAATTGTTACTTTAAAAATTCTTTGAAATATATTTGCACCATCTATTTGAGCTGCCTCATATATTTCTGTATCAATTCCCATTATGGCTGCTAAGTATAGCACTGTACCATATCCAACATTTTTCCATGCTGAAAAGAATATTAATATAAAAGGCCATACCCAGCTTGTTCCATAGAAGTTAATTTTCTCTCCTCCTAATTTTGCTATTAAAGTATTAATTGTACCATGCTCAACATTTAAAAAATTATAAGCAATCATACCAACAACAACCCATGAAATAAAGTAAGGTAAAAACATTGCTGTTTGTGTAACTTTTTTAAAGAACTTTCCTCCAATTTCTGAAATTAATATTGCTAATCCCATTTGAAGAATTGTATTTATAACTATAAATGCTACGTTATAAAGTATAGTATTTCTTGTTACAGTCCATGCTTGTCCAGAAAGAAAGAAATATTCGAAATTATCAAATCCTACCCATGGACTTCCAAAGATACCATCTCTAAAATTATAATTCTTAAATGCAACAATGGAACCTGTCATAGGTAAATAACTAAATAGTAAGAAATAAGCCACTGCTGGCATAAGCATTAGTAATAATATCCTATTTCTTTTAAATTGCCTTATAAAAGAAGATTCTTTATAAAAAGTTTCTGTATCCTTTTTGTTTTTAGAAAAAAATCCATTTTTAATTTTTTTACTTTCTAACCCCTTTTCCATTTATATCACCTCTCGTTATCGTTTTCACTCTCTGATTAAATAATAACATCTGGTAATATTTAATTTACTGGTAAAATAATTAGATACTAGTA
>ULRM01012259.1_pt1 | contig 13421 bp, 10 predicted proteins | sample 1955551 | NCBI WGS metagenome assembly ULRM01 (sample SAMEA4835686, study PRJEB28245) | human gut metagenome | biome: gut microbiome; material: fecal sample | place: Denmark | collected 2008
ATATCCATGGCTTTTTTTATTATAAAAGGAGGTAAAAGTATGAAAAATGGAGATCTAAAAGGTGGCTAACAATTAAATTTTAAACTAAAGGGGGAGTCAGTAATGACTAAAGTATTTAAGTACGTATTAAAGTATAAGGGAACATTGATTTTTGGAACTATATCTATGCTTATTGTTATTGGTGTTGATTTATTAATTCCGTATATGCAACAAATATTTATAGATGATGGAATTATTGCGGGAAATGAAAAAAGCATATTTTTTGTTCTAGGGGCTATATTAGTTATTTCAGTAATTAAAGCAATATTTGGGTATAATAAAGAGTTTAAATATGACCTGTTGAGTACTTGGGTCCATCAGGATATTAAAAATGATCTTTTTACTCATATTCAAAAATTGGAATTTAAATATTTTGATGAAATGAATACTGGAGAGCTGATGTCAAGAATTGGAGAAGATGCAGAAAATATATGGCAAACTATTGGTTATGGACTAAGGCTTTTTGTTGAAAATATAATTTATTTTGTTATATCAACAATAATCTTATTTTCTCTAAATTGGAAATTAGCTTTGGCATGTTTTATAGTTATGATTCCAATAGGATTTATTGCAGTACAGCTTGAAAAGAAATTTGGTAAATGTTATGGAGAAATAAGTGATAAGACAGCTGAGATAAACACTACTGCACAAGAGGATATAGCAGGTATAAGACTTGTTAAAGCTTTTTCAAGAGAAAAGTATGAAATAAGCAAATTTTTAAAATTAAATAAATCTTACTATGATTTAAATATGAATCAAGCAAAAATAATAGGAAATTATTTTCCTAAAATAGAGTTCTTAAGTAACATTTCATTAGTAATAATGATAGTTTTAGGTGGATATTTAGTTATGAATGAAGAGATAACTGTTGGAGTTTTAGTAGCTTTTAGTGGATATATATGGAATCTTATATGGCCAATGAGAATGCTTGGAGAACTTACAGATTTAATTTCAAGGAATTTAGCTTCTGCTAAAAAGATATTTGCAATTATAGAAAGGGAGCCTGAAATAAAAAGTGGTTCATCAAATGATATAAAAATTAAAGGTGATATTAAATTTGAAAATGTTAGTTTTAGTTATAATGATGAATTAGTATTGAAAAATATTAATTTAGATATTAAAGCAGGAAGTACTGTAGCTATAATGGGAACTACTGGTTCCGGAAAATCAACTTTATTAAACCTTATAGGAAGATATTATGATGTAAAAGAAGGTAGTATAAAAGTTGATGATATAGATGTTAAAAATTATAATTTAGAGGTTTTAAGAAGTAGTATGGCGATTGTACCACAAGATACTTTCTTATTTTCAGATTCTATTTTAAATAATATAAAGTTTAGTAATGAAAATGCAGATATAGATGAAGTGAAAAAATACTCTAAATTAGCATGTTCTTTAAATTTTATAGAAGATTTAGATGAAGGTTTTAATACTGAAATAGGAGAAAGAGGAATAGGGCTTTCAGGAGGTCAAAAACAAAGAATATCTATTTCTAGAGCTTTAATAAGAAATTCTTCAATCTTGATTTTAGATGATTCAACTTCAGCTTTAGATATGGAGACAGAACAAGAGCTATTAAAGAATTTATCTGGTATGGAAAAACAAAGTACAACTTTTATAGTTGCTCATAGAATTTCAGCAGTTAAAAATTCAGATTTAATAGTTTACTTGGAGAATGGTGAAATAAAAGAAAAAGGAACTCATGAAGAGTTGTTAGGATTAAAAGGTGCTTACTATGATATTTATTGTGAGCAGTTTAAAGATTTTAATGCTTTAGAAAAGGAGGTTATATAAGATGCAGAATAATATAAATAAAGATGAAGAAGTTATGAGACGTAGTAAAAGCGAAATAACAATTAAGTTATTAACTTATCTTAAGCCATATAAATTAAAATCTTTTTTAGTAGTTCTATTAATGATATTTGTGATGGTATGTGAAATAGTAAATCCTTTATTATTGAAGATAGCTATAGATGATTATGTAGGTAGTAGAAATGTTAATGGTTTGATAGTAATAGGAGTTTCCTTATTATCATTAAATTTAGTAGCTTGGGGATTATCAAAAATAAGATGGAACATGATAACTAGTATAACTAATAACATTTTAGTTAATATAAGACATGAGTTATATAGCCATATTCAATATTTATCCTTTGATTTTTTTGATAATAGACCTGTAGGGAAAATACTTGCAAGGGTTGTTGGAGATGTTAATGCTTTGAAAAATTTATTTTCTCAAGCAATACAATCTTTTATTCCGCAAATAATTAATTTGTTTTGTGTTGCGATAATAATGTTTGTGCTTAATATTAAATTAGCTTTAGCGTCAATAGCACTGCTTCCTTTATTAGGATTTGCAATGTTTTGGATAGAGATTTATTCGAGAAGAAGATGGGAGATTTATAGAAATAAACGCTCTAATTTAAATGGTTTTACTCATGAAGATTTTTCAGGAATAAAAGTTGTACAGGGGTTTGCTAGAGAAAAAGGAACAGAAAATAATTTTAAAGATATGGTAGGAGAATTAAGTAATTCATTTGTAAAAGCAGTAAGGCTAAATGATTGTTTCTGGCCATTAGTAGAATTATCTTGGGGTATAGGAACTCTTGTGGTTTTTGCTGTAGGATACTTTTTAATAAAAAGTGGTGAAATAGAAATAGGTACATTAATAGCATTTTCAATGTATGTTGGTATGTTCTGGAGGCCTATTATGAATCTTTCAAGTTTTTATAATACTTTAATTACAAATTTTTCAGCAGCAGATAGAATATTTGACATATTAGATGTAGAACCTGTTATAAAAAATTCTTTAAATGCCAAGCCAATTGGGAAGATTCAAGGTAATGTAGAATTTAAAAATGTTACTTTTTCTTATGATGATGAAAATGAAGTCTTGAAAAATGTAAGTTTTAAAGTTTCAAAAGGGGAGAAGATTGCTTTAGTAGGAGCTACAGGAGCTGGTAAGAGTACTATAGTTTCATTGTTAAGTAGATTTTATGATCCAACTAAAGGGAAAATTTTAGTAGATGGAAAAGATATTAAAAATGTTGACTTAGAAAGTTTGAGGAGTCAAATGGGAATTATGCTTCAGGATACATTTTTATTTTCAGATTCAATTATGGAAAATATAAGATATGGAAGGCTTGATGCTACTGATGAAGAAGTAATTAATGCAGCTAAAGCTGTAAATGCTCATAGTTTTATTATGGAGTTAGAAAAAGGATATAATACTGAAGTTAATGAAAGAGGATCAAGATTATCTTTAGGGCAAAGACAACTTATATCTTTTGCAAGGGCACTTCTTGCTAATCCAAGAATATTAATTTTAGATGAAGCAACTTCTAATATTGATACACAGACAGAAAAGCTAGTTCAAGAAGGGATAGAAAGGATTCTTCATGGAAGAACTTCCTTTGTAGTTGCTCATAGACTTTCTACTATTAGAGATTGTGATAAGATTATGGTTATAAATAATGGTGAAATTGAAGAGGTTGGAAATCATGAGGAGCTTTTAAAGAAAAAGGGAAGTTATTATGAATTGTATATGGCACAATACAACTTCTTAAGTGAGGGAGCTTAGTAATTAAGTAATTCAATGTAGTTTCAGTAATTAAATTTAAGTAAGGATTTGTTAAAATAGAAGAAAAAATATATAGAGAATTTAGAATGATTAAAGAAAAGTGGTAGCGATAGTATTTTAATTATTTTTAAAAACTATGGAGAATAAAAGAATATTTTATCGTTGAAATTAAATTAGTTCTAGAGTATAATCTTAGAAGTATTAGTAACGGATGAAAGGAATGTTATATAGATGAGATTAGGGATTGTAGGACTACCAAACGTAGGAAAAAGTACATTATTTAATGCTATAACAAAGGCAGGGGCAGAATCAGCAAACTACCCATTCTGTACAATAGAACCAAACGTTGGTGTTGTTAGCGTACCAGATAAGAGATTAGACGTATTAGAAAAAATGTATGGTACAAAGAGAAAAGTTTATACTGCTGTAGAATTTTATGATATTGCAGGATTAGTTAAAGGAGCTTCAAAAGGTGAAGGATTAGGAAATAAATTCTTATCACATATCAGAGAAGTTGAAGCCATAGTACATGCAGTAAGATGTTTTGAAGATGAAAATGTAGTTCATGTTGAAGGTTCAGTAGACCCGATTAGAGATATAGAAACAATTAATTTAGAGCTTATATTTGCAGATTTAGAAGTTTTAGAAAGAAGAATGGAAAAGGGAGTAAAACTTGCTAGATCAGGAGATAAAAAAGCTAAAGCAGAATATGAAATAATGGAAAAGGTTAAAGCTCATTTAGAAGCTAATAGACCAATTAGAACATTAGAGTTAAATGAAGATGAAGAAGCTTTTGTTAAATCTTTATTTATGATAACTTCTAAACCAGTATTATATTCTTGTAATATATCAGAAGATGACATGATGAGTGGAAATCTTGAAAATAAATATGTTAAGATGGTTAAAGAATATGCAGCAAATGAAAATTCAGGAGTAGTTGTTGTATGTGCTAAACTTGAAGAAGAATTATCTGGATTAGATGAAGAAGAAAAAGCTGAAATGTTAGAAGAGTATGGAATAGAAGAATCTGGATTAGATAAATTAATAAGAGCATCTTATAAATTATTAGGATTAATAAGTTATTTAACAGCTGGGGTTCAAGAAGTTAGAGCTTGGACTATAAAAGAGGGAACTAAAGCTCCAGCAGCAGCAGGTAAAATTCACTCTGATATAGAAAGAGGATTTATAAGAGCAGAAGTTGTATCATATGATGATTTAGTTGAATGTGGTTCAGAAGCAGCAGCTAAAGAAAAAGGATTATACAGACTTGAAGGTAAAGAATACGTAATGAAAGATGGAGATGTAGTAAACTTCAGATTTAATGTATAATAGATATTTGTAAAAATAGGAACTGTTTTAACAGTTCCTATTTTTATGAAAAAAACATGTAACAAATAAAGAGAAAAAAAGACTAATATCGCAAATAATTACCATAGAATGTAATAAATACAAAAGCTGGTATTACCTGTACTTAAGAATAGATGAAACTATTGATTTTCCTATATTTATCATAAGAAAAAAATACTATTTTAAGTAAATATATCTTGAAGGAAAGCGAATAATTTTATAGAATATATATATATAGTGGTGTAAAGTGGTTAAAAGTGGTTTAGTATGGCTTGATGGAGGTGCAAAATGTTTATTGGCGAATATTCACATAGCTTGGATAGCAAAAATAGAATGATTGTACCTGTAAAGTTAAGAGATGAACTAGGAGAAAGGTTCGTAATTACTAAAGGACTTGATGGATGTCTTTACGCTTATCCGGAGAAAGAATGGAAAATACTTGAGGAAAAACTTAAAAAGTTACCACTCACTAATAAAGAGGCGAGAGCATTTGTAAGATTTTTCTTTTCAGGTGCATGTGAAGTGGAAATCGATAAACAAGGAAGAGGATTAATTCCATTAAACCTAAAAGAATATGCAGGGATAGAAAAGGATATAGTAAGTATAGGAGCCTTAACCAAAGTAGAGATATGGAGTAAGGAAAAATGGCAAGAGTATAATGAATTGAATATAGATTTTAATTCAATTGCTGAAAAAATGGGCGATTTAGGAATATAAGGAGTTAGAAAGAATGGAATTTAATCACGTATCAGTTTTACTGAATGAATGTTTAGAAGCACTTAGTATTAAAGAAAATGGTATTTATGTTGATTGTACATTAGGAGGAGCTGGCCATTCATCTGAAATTGTTAAAAGATTATCTAGTGAAGGAAGGCTTATAGGTATAGATCAAGATAAAGATGCATTAAGAGCAGCAGGCAAAAGGTTACAGAACTATTCAAATGTTACTTTTGTACATAACAACTTTCACAATATAGGAGCAATCTTAGAAGAGCTTGAAATCGAAAAAGTTGATGGTATTCTAATGGATTTAGGAGTTTCCTCTTATCAATTAGATGAAGGTGAAAGAGGCTTTAGTTATATGAAAGATGCACCTTTAGATATGAGAATGAATAGAGAAAATAGTTTTTCTGCCTATGAAGTTGTTAATGACTATAGTGAAGAAGAATTATATAGAATCATAAGAGATTATGGTGAAGAGAAGTTTGCTAAGAGAATAGCTAATTTTATTGTAGCTAGAAGAAGTGAAAAAAATATAGAGACTACATTAGAGCTAGTGGAAATAATAAAAGATGCAATTCCAGCAAAGGCTAGAAGAGAAGGACCTCACCCAGCAAAAAGAACTTTCCAAGCTATTAGAATTGAGGTAAATAGTGAATTATCAATTCTGAATAAGGCTATAGAAGATGGTGTTAATAAACTAAGTAAAGGCGGAAGAATGGCTATAATCACTTTCCATTCTCTAGAGGATAGGATAGTTAAAAATAAGTTTAGAGATTTAGCCGTATCTTGTAGATGTCCAAAAGAGTTTCCAATTTGTGTTTGTGGAGAGAAAGCAAAGGTAAAAGTTATAACAAGAAAAGCAATAGACCCTTCAAAGGAAGAAGTTGAAGTAAATCCAAGAAGTAGAAGCGCAAAATTAAGAGTAGTAGAAAAGATATAAATATTATGAAAATTGGCAGGGATGTGAATAAAATGGGAGTTAGGGAATATGATTATATAAGAGGAAATACAGCTTTAGCACCAGAGAGAAAAGTTAAGGAACTAGATAAAAAAAGAGATTTACAAAGAAAAGAGAGAGAGCGTAAAGCTCACCAAAAAAGAAAAAGCCTTTTAGTTAGTGGCTTAACAATTGCTACGGTTATGTTTGCATTAGGAGCTACAACTTTATATCTAGATGGGAAAATACACGCCCTTCAAAAAGAATTATTAATTTTAGAAGGTAATATGAAAGAAGAAGAAGATGTAAATGCAGCAATTAACGTAGATATGCTAAAATTTGCATCATTCGATAAAATAAAAAGCACAGCAGAAAATGAATTAGGAATGGTTTATCCAAGTTCTGAAAGTACTATAAGTATTGATATGTCAAAAGAATACTTTTCACATTTAAAAAATGAGGAAAGCAATAAGAGTGGTTTACTACAAAAAATTATAGCAGCATTTAATTAATGGGTAATTTATAGAAATGTAGACGCAAGGTATATCTTAGTAGTATTTTGAACTCTAATTATTCATTAGTTAAATGTTCCTTGGAGGAATTTAATATGAATAAGAATAAGAGAGGGTTTAAGGATAGAGCAGTCATGCGCAAAAGGATGGTATTAGCTCTATGGTTTATTACTGCTGTGTTTGCCTTGCTAATTATTAGGCTATCCTATATTATGCTTGTTAAAAGAGATGATTATTCAAGTAGGGCAGAAGATCAATGGACAAGTGAAGTTAGAATAGATGCAAGAAGAGGAAGAATTTTAGATAGAAACGGAAATGAATTGGCTGTATCAGCTAATGTTTACAGAATAGACTTTGACTTAAATTCTATTAGGCAGTATTTAAAGAAAAATGAAAAGACTACTGATGATATTGCTCCTTTAATTGCAGAAGCAGTAGATATGGATACTAGTAAAGTTAAAGAGAAGCTTGAGACCAAGCTTGCAAATGGTAGTGACGCAGGTTCAGCTACTTTGGTAAGAAGAATTGAAAAGGACTTAGCTGATAAAGTTAAGGAATTGAATATTCAAGGTGTTATAGTATCTCCAGACACTCAAAGATATTATCCGGAGGGACAATTCTTATCACATGTACTAGGAAGTACAAATAGTGATGGACAAGGATTAACTGGTGTAGAACTTCAATATAATGAATATCTTTCAGGGGTTCCAGGAATAAGAGTTACTGAGTTAGATAGAAATAGTGAAGCTTTAGATTATACAATATCAAACTTTACTGCACCTATTGATGGTAAGGATGTAACATTAACTATAGATAAAAATTTACAAGCTATAGCTGAAAAAGTAGCAGAAAAAGGTCTTGTTGATAATAAAGCAAAAAGAGTCTCTATACTTATAATGAATCCACAAAATGGAGAAATATTAGCTATGGTTAATGAACCAGATTTTGATCCTAATAATCCATTTGAAGGGTATGAAGGTTTTACAGGTGAAACTGATGCTGAAAAACTTCAAAAGATGTGGAGAAATAGTTTAGTTAATGATACCTTTGAACCAGGATCAATATTTAAAGTAGTTACTATGTCAACAGCTATAGAAGAGGGATTAGTTTCAGAAACTGATACTTTTGAATGTGGAGGTAGCTTACAAGTTGGACCACATACTATCCATTGTTGGAAAAGATCAGGACATGGAAGTCAAATCTTACCTGAAATTCTTCAAAATTCATGTAACGTTGGGTTTATGAAGTTAGGAGAAAAAATTGGAGCTGAAAAGCTTGTTGAATATATTAAAAAGTTTGGTTTTGGACAAGTTTCTGGAGTGGATTTACCAGGAGAAGCAAGAGGAATAATAAAATCAGCAGAGAATATGAATGATGCTGACCTTGCAACAATATCTTTTGGTCAAACAAATACAGTTAATGCTGTTCAATATATGACTGCATTCAATGCAATAGTTAATGGAGGTACATTAATACAACCCCATGTAATGAAATCTATAAGCCATGTAGATAGCAATGGAAATACAGTGATTGATGAAGAGTTTGAACCAAAGAAAAAAGAAAATGTAATTTCTGAAGAGACAGCTGCTACTTTAAGAGATTACTTGGAAAGAACAGTAAATCAAGGTGGATCTAATAAAGTTTATATAGAAGGATATCATATTGGAGCTAAAACAGGTACTGCACAAAAAGTTAATCCGTTAACAGGATCTTATGAGTCAGGAAAGTATATATCATCTATGGCAGGATTTGCAACAGTTGAAAATCCTCAAATAACTGTATTTTTAAGTATAGATGAGCCAAGTAATGGTGCATACTATGCTGGTACAGTAACGGCTCCTTTAGGTAAAATCTTATTAGAGGATATATTTAATTATTTAGATAGTGAGTTCTCACAAGATGAGAATGTAATATTAAAAGATATAGTTATTCCAGAGTTAAGAGGATTATCAGTTTCAGAGGCGAAAAAGTTACTAAAAGAATATAATTTGGAGTGTACTGTAGAAGGGGATGGGGAAACAGTAACAAATATGCAACCTTACCCAGGATATACTATAAAAGAAGGTTCTACAATAAATCTTTACACAGATGAAAATGCAACATATAATAAAGATGTTGTTATGCCTGATGTAAGAGGTTACTCAAAAGAATCGGCTGTAGAGCTTTTAGAAGGTTTAGGAATAAAATATACACTTCAAGGAGATGGAGTAGTAATAAATCAAAATATTCCTAGTGGGGAACTAATTTCAGAAGGTACTACTGTAAAGTTAACATTAAGTGCTGAGTATGGAGATTAAGGTTTTTATTTTTTAGCATGTGGTAGATTCACATGCTAAATTTATGTATAGATAAAATGTTTTTATTATAGAATAAGAAAATATATAGATGTCTATAATTAAAAGAAGCATACTTAGTAAAAAGAAAAATAATATTTGAAAGATGAAGGTAGAGTGATTATTATGGAAATGACTTTTAAGGAAATGCTAAATGCAATAGACGGAGAAGTTATTGTACAAAAGGAAGAGATTAATTTTAATAAGTTATGTATTGACACAAGAAAAATAGAAAAAAATAATGTCTTCTTAGCAATTAAAGGAGCTAATTTTAATGGAAATGATTTTGCAGTAAAGGCTTTAGAAAATGGAGCATCTGTTGTAATAATAGATGAAGTTAAATTTGAGTTAAAAGAAGTGCAAAATAAAGGTACTATAATAAAAGTAAAAGATACTAGAGAAGCATTATTAAATTTAGCTAAATTTTATAGAGAAAAATTAGGGCTTAAAGTTGTTGGAGTTACTGGTTCAACAGGAAAAACATCAACTAAAGATTTAATAGCGGCTCTTCTAAGTGATAAGTATAAAGTGTTTAAGACAAAAGGAAATTTCAATAATGATATAGGACTACCACTTATGATATTAGAGCTAACTTCAGAATTTGATGTGGCTGTATTAGAAATGGGGATGAGTTCTCTAGGGGAAATAGAGTTACTTGCAAGTGTTGCTAGACCTGATGTGGGTGTTATAACTAATATTGGATTATCACATATAGAAAATTTAAAGACACAAGAAAATATTTTAAAAGCAAAAATGGAAATAGCTACTTTCTTTAATAGTGAAAATACATTAATTGTTAATGGTGAAGATAAACTATTACAAAATATTTCATCAAATGTATTTAAAGTTAAAAAAATTGGTTATAATCATGAATATGATGTTTACGCATCTAATATTATATTAAGAGAAGAGGAAACAGAGTTTTTAGCTCATGCTTTTGGTGAAGAAGCTGTATTTAATCTACCAATGGCAGGTAAGCATAATGTATTAAATACAATGCTTGCAATTGAAGTTGCGGAGTGTTTAAATGTTTCTTTTAAACAAATGGTTAAAGGACTTGAAAATTTAGAAGCTACTTCCATGAGATTACAAGTTATAAAAAAAGAAGGGCTTACTATAATAAATGATTGTTATAATGCCAGTCCTGATTCAATGAGATCTTCCTTAGATGTACTTTCAGCTTATAAAAATTGTAGAAAGATTGCAATTTTAGGTGATATGTACGAATTAGGAGACGAATCAGAAAGAGCTCATTTTGAAGTAGGAAGATATGCAAAAGATAAAGTTGATATCTTAATAGTTATAGGTAGATATATTAAAAACTTTAAAGATGGATTTGATAATGATAATATAATCATGTATAACACTAAAGAGGAATGCATAAAAGAATTGAAAAATATTGTTAAACTAGATGACGTAGTATTAATTAAGGCATCTAGAGGTGTTAAACTAGAAGATGTTGTTAAAAATTTAGAAGAGATGTAATTCAACGAAGGAGGTGAACTGCTAAGTATAGCAGTAAAATATGGGGGATAGTACTATGAACATATTACCAGGAGAGATAACAAAAATATTAATATTAACTTTTGTAATAGGGGTTATTATAGCTTTAATACTTGGCCCGATTACAATACCACTTTTAAGAAGATTAAAGTTTGGTCAAAACATTAGAGAAGAAGGACCTAAAAGTCATTTAAAGAAAGCAGGAACTCCTACAATGGGAGGAGTAATGTTTATTCTTTCAACAACAATAGTAATGATTATTATGAGTGATAGTCTTACTGAAAAAGGAATGGTAGCATTATATTCACTTATTGCATTTGGGTTTATTGGATTTTTAGATGATCTTTTAAAAATATTAAAAAAGCAAAGTGAAGGATTAAAGGCATGGCAAAAAATGCTTCTATTATTAATTGTTTCAGGAGCATTTGGTTACTATAGCTATGTAAATTTACCTCATGATATTATAATACCATTTACTAGCTTTAAACTTCCTTTAGGTGTGTTATATGTTCCATTTGTTATATTTGTTTACGCAGCTATGACAAATGCTGTTAATTTGACAGATGGATTAGATGGATTAGCATCGACAGTATCAGTTTTAGTTTTAACATTTTTTGGAGTTTTAACATTTATAATTAAAGACTACTCATTAACTATATTTTCAGTAGCATTAATAGCTGGATTAATTGGATTCTTAAAATTCAATGCTTATCCTGCAAAAGTATTTATGGGAGATACAGGATCTTTAGCAATTGGTGGAGCTATTACTACAATAGCAATAATAAGTGGTTATCCTCTATTAATAGTAATAGTTGGAGGAATTTATGTTGTAGAAGCTTTATCAGTAATAATACAAGTTACTTCCTTTAAATTAACTGGAAAAAGAGTATTTAAAATGGCTCCAATCCATCATCATTTTGAACAATGTGGATGGAATGAAGTAAAAGTAGTTACAGTATTTTCAATAATAACAGTAGTTTTATGTATAATAGGGTTTTTTGCAATTTAGTAATTAAATTGGAGGAATGTCTATGAGTTTTTATAAGCCCAAAGAAAAAAAAGAAATGGGCCAAATTGATTATGGTATATTTTATACTTTATGTATACTATTATCAATAGGTGTTGTTATGGTATACTCAACAAGTTCTTTTTATGCTATGTTTCATAATAACGATAGTATGTATTTCTTTAAAAGGCAATTGATTTGGGCAATAATAGGTATAATATCAATGACTATAATGATGTCTATAGATTATCATAAGTTAAAAAAGATAACGCCAAAATTACTTTTATTAACAATACCATTATTAATTGCTGTATTTTTCTTTCCGGCAATTAATGGTGCGAAAAGATGGATTTCTTTAGGTCCATTATCTTTTCAACCATCAGAATTAACAAAATATGCAGTTGTAATGTTTTTAGCACTTAGTATAGATATTAAAGGAGATAAAGTTAAAGATTTTTGGCATGGATTAGTACCTTATTTATGTGTATCAGGTTTCTTTGCAGCTCTTATTTTAGCAGAACACAATATGAGTATAGCTTCTATTATTATGATAGTTACTTTTATAATGCTTTTTGTAGCAGGAGGTAAAATTAAACATTTGTTTGGAATTATTATGCCAGCAATGTTAACATTAGCAATATTCTTTATTTTTAGTTCTGACTATAGAAGAGAAAGAATGTTAAACTTTATAGATCCATGGAAAGATGCAGCAGATGCAGGATATCAATTAATACAATCTTTCTTGGCATTAGGATCAGGTGGTCTTACAGGTTTAGGCCTTGGGCAATCTAGACAAAAAACTTTGTATATGCCAGAACCTCATAATGACTTTATATTTTCTATAATAGGAGAAGAATTGGGGTTAATTGGATGTTTAATTATTATAAGTCTATTTTTAATATTTATATGGAGAGGTGTTAGAGTTGCTATGAATGCTAAGGATACTTATGGTAAACTTTTAGCTATGGGTATTACATCTATTATAGCAGTTCAAGCTATTATTAATATAGCGGTTGTTACTGGATCTATGCCGGTTACTGGAGTACCTATGCCGTTTATTAGTTATGGTGGAACATCCCTTGTAATAAATCTGACGGCAATGGGAATATTATTAAATATATCAAGACAGGTTGAAAAGAAAATAATTTAAAAGTTTTTAAGAGCTTCTTGTATAAGAAGCTCTTAATTTTTGTATACAATATAAAAAGAATAATGTAAAATAATTATAAAAAATTACAGGTTTTATGGTAAAATTATAGTAAAAGATAGAAATTAAAAAGGAATAAGGTACTAATGAAAGATGTAAAAAAGTTTATAAAAGCAAAAAAAAGAAAAAAGTTAATAAAAAAGTTAATATTAATTACAATAGTTCTTGTTGTGGGAGGGTTTATTTTTATTACAAAAGCTCCAATATTTAATATTAAATCTATTACTTTTAAAG
>ULRM01010826.1_pt1 | contig 13363 bp, 11 predicted proteins | sample 1955551 | NCBI WGS metagenome assembly ULRM01 (sample SAMEA4835686, study PRJEB28245) | human gut metagenome | biome: gut microbiome; material: fecal sample | place: Denmark | collected 2008
GTATGGATTTTTTCATTTACACAAAATATTTTATACTCTCTACATTATTACAATATGTTAATAAGGCAAAAATAAATAGATGGATTGAATAAACATATTTTTTAATCAAATAGTCTCTACTGTGACTTTCCTCAGCTATCGGTGATACTACCGATAGCATTTTTTTTGCTTATAAAATAATTATAAGTATTTAGAGATTTTTCTTCTAACATTCTTCAGGCAAGAAAAATCACAAAGGTTATTGTTATTTTTTTATATTCTTTTTAAGAATGATTATTTTTTTATAGAAATTTTAAAAAATAAAACACGTTATTGATGGATAGTTAGTTTGTTATTTGGTAATGTTATAGAAGTTGACTGGTAGTGATTTATTTTTCATCGTTTTATAAAAATGTTATTTTTTGGAAAAATTCACAAATATGTAACGAATGTTTTTCTGGAATTTGCTGTGTTAAAAAGCAGTATGACTAATATAAATACTATTATCATTTATGCAATTTTTTATGGATAGTAATTTTAGAGGGGAATCAATGAAGGAAGAATAGAAGGGAAAAATAGTTGCAAATACGCCAGTTAGCAAAAATAGCAATACATCTTCAAGCTTTAAAATTCGAGAGAATCATCTTGGTAGTGGAATCAACTACAACAAAAGGATTAAACCAATTAATAGATAGAATTACCAATGGAAAAATAGAAAAGGTAGTTATTCTATACAAAAGTTGTTTAATTCGCTTCGGTTATGAACTTAGTGAAACCCTTTGCAATATATGGTACAGAATATAGAAATTATTGACATTACAGAAAATGATGAAGATTTAATACAGATTGTCACTATTTGTAGATACCTTTTACAAGGAAACCGAGCCAATAAAGCTAAGAAGATGATTAAGGAGTTGATGGAAGACGATACAAGTTAAGAAAGTAAAACTACGCCCAAATAAAGAGCAAAAAGAGTAAGTGGACGTGGAAAATGCAAGAAATGAACCATCGATTCGGTGGACAGTTTATTAGTAATGACGGTTTGAGAACATCCATGACGAGAATGAAGGAACATCCTAAATGCGTTTAGTTGAACCAAGTGCCAAATAATATGGCCAAATAAGCGATCAGTTATCGATGAATCCCAAGTATTCTAAACTATATATTCATTTTGATGCTAAGCATTGATATATTTTTTGGGATTGATGAAGGTTAACCAATACAGGGACTCACTGATGAAATTCTAGAGTCTGACCTTGGTATCAACGATTTAGTGATTGTTTCTAATGGAAAAGTATAAAAGTATATAAGTACATTAACAAAATAACTATTAGGGTTACGCTCCAGCTTGTGCAAGGCACTGGCAGGAGGAATCGTGAAATCATAATTATGGTTAAGCCACACGGACAACTAAAAGTCATACAAAGCTATCGAATCAATCAACAGAAGACAATCGGCAATCATTAGCTTTGTTTACAGCTTACATTGCAACGCTTGAGCTGAACCGAAAATACGAGGGAGGTAACGCAGCCATGTTGAGTTGGGGAATCTTTTTAGAAAATTATCGGGTACCTTGTTGTTTAGTCAAAATTATAAGGGGGAGTAATAGTGAGGAACAAATTTCATAAACTGTTAAGTATGTTTCTAGTTATGCTTATTGTGATCAATCAATTTGGGAACATAACAGTTCTAGCTGAGTCTTTAGCAGAACAGCCAGAGCGTTCGCTGACGATCGAAGTTGATCAAGAGGAGGCTGCTTTGGGTGAGCAGTTCCAGTTGCGAGTCAGAGGAACACCAGACCTGCTAAATGCATTGGTCATTGATAAGAGTGAGGATTTGATTGAAGGGGAAGTGAAGCAACTCAATGATTACGAACGTCTGATTACTTATTCTTCCCAGCATTCAGGTAAATACGAATTGACCGCAAGAAGCGGTGATATTCAATCAAATACGGTCTCAATAGAAATCAGTGTACCAGAAGAAAGCACAAGTGAGTCTTTTAATGTACCAGAAGAAAGCTTAAGTGAATCTTTTAATGAAGCGAGATCATCTGAGCCATCTATAACGCAGGAATCTCAGATTGAAAGACAAGAGGAGCTCTTGAATTATGACATCGGCATCTCTGCTGAGCGCCCCACTTTGCCGAGCAGGCATACACAAACGTTAAAGGGATACATTCAAGGAGGCGCTGGCGATATTCTTGAAGAATATGGGGAGATGGTCGTACGAGTTCCTAGAGCATCGATTGGCTTAATTGAGTTCATTAGAGTGGAGGTCGCTGATGATTCACCTTTAAAGCCACTGGCATTTTACCAAGAAGGCACAGACGTTGTTTTTCCATTTACCTTTGATTATGAAGGATTAAATGAAGCCGCTCAGTCGTATACATTCAGTATCACGTTTGAAGTTGCTTTCTTTCAATCAGGCGGTACTGAGCCAAATAATGACTTTCAAGTGAGTCTTACTTATGCTGAGCGAGCAGCAAACACGGAATTTTCAATTACACCTATTCCTTCATCAAGACCCATTTTTTCGAAATTATACTATGGCTCTAGAGAAATCGACAGCCAAGGAAATCTTGGGAATCTGCTGATTGACGGGCAAGACGTGACCAACAGTAATAAATTTATTTTGCAGGTAAATTATGAAGGATCACGAAAAGACGGTGTAGTGGTTACCGATGTACTACCGCAAGGAACAACTTTGGCACCGAATCCGACTACATGGAGTTCCACTGGAAATAGAGAACCTATTTCAGGTGGGGTTCGGATCGCAGAAGTAACGAATCCAGGTGAAGCAAACGTTAGAACTCATTATGTTTCCGAGGAATTTGTGGACAAAGTATCTTTTAATAAGGAAACGAATACACTTGTTGTGGACTTTGGTAATCTAGCAGAGGGTCAATCGTATTTTATTGAATATGCTCTTGAAGTGACCGATGTCGACTTGTTCAATGAAGGAAGACAAGAGGATGGGTTTTCTCGGAATCGAGCGAGTATGACCTACAATAATCAGGTAATGAGCCGAGACTACCGCTTGAGAATCCCTGAAAGTAATCTTCCGGCAATCTCTTTAAGAAAAAGTGTGGACAAAAATGTTATCAATCTCAATGAAAATGAACTAACGTATACTCTGCATGTCTCGATGTTTTCTGGAACAAGCAATACACTCGTTATTGAAGATGTTTTGGAAGAAGGCATGGAATTTGTGTCATTTCTATCAGATATTCCCTCTTTCATTGATGCCGAAGTCAATAATGGAATAGTTCGTTTCAGTGAGAATAATACGATTGGTGGTCCGACAAGTTTTACCCTCTCTTTTAAGGTCAATGTAGAGGCGTATGCGGTCGGCGATCAAATTTTAAACTTTGCAACGCTTGTGAATAGTGACAATCGATTGAATACGAGTACTGTAAGAACAAGGAAAATCGATGGGCGTATTAAAGTAATTAAAACTGATGAGAATGGCCAAAGGCTGGCAGGAGCAAAATTTGAAATTTTATCAAGCGATTCACAAGTGATACAAGAAGGTATAACGGCAGAAAACGGAGAATTTTTAAGTGAACCGCTTCCTGTAGGCAGCGGTGAGGTCCTGCAAGGAGCTGTTTTTGAGTTACAGAACCGAGAAGGAGAAACACTACAAACCGGTTTAACTACAGGAGAAGATGGAAAACTGGCGATAGATGGCTTAGCACCAGGAGCATATCAGCTGGTAGAAACTCAAGCGCCAACGGGGTATGAATTGGATGCGACACCAGTAACTTTCAAGATCGAAAAAGAACAAGAAGCGGCGATCTTTTTAACAAAAGAGAATAGAAAAGTTGCTGATAGCTCAGATATAAGAGGAAACAATCCAACAAGCAGTGGAAATAAGCATCTTCCAAAAACTGGAGAAACCATCATTAGCCAGTTTATATTGTCAATATTGGGTGTGCTACTTGTTTTCATCAGTATAAAATTTAGAAAGAAACGAAATATATGAGCTAAAATAAAAAATTGAATAAGCATAGTTTTTAAAATCAACTAGTACCCATCAATTGAATGGAAACTACCGATTTTAGAAGGGGTATACAAACAAATATTAGTATCGGAGTAGAGAAGGTTGAACCCAACCAGTAAATAAGTAAAGACAATTTTGTGCTGCGTTGAGAAGTGAAAAATAAACCTTTGTAGTAATACTAGTTAATAAAAAATATACAAAAACACTGCGAAAATCATTCTTGAGTTTCGCAGTGTTTTTTGCCTAATGACTCAAGTTTATTGGGTAATACTTTGATTTTCTTTCTACAAATAATCAGCGATCAGTTGTAATTTTTTCTCTAGTTTTAATGGCTCTTTGTCAATAAGGAGAAAAACAAGTCGGGTCTTTTGTCTCGGAAAGCTTCAACCAACTCGTGAATAAAGGTTACGCTTCCTTGAAAGGCGTGGAAAAACCAAGTAATCGATCAATCACCAATTTCGCATTTGGTAGAACATGTTTGGTGAGCTGAAAGTAGGTGGCGTTCATGTCTGTAACTAAGAATTCTATTTCTTTAGGATTAGTGCAGCTAAGGAAATAGTTTGTTAATCGAGGAATTTTTTGTGTAGGTAAATTTTCTCGATTAATTTTACTGTCTCGCCATCCGTGGAAATAAAACTCAGTTTATCCTCAACGGAAACGTGAGAACGAAATTCACAACCCTCAACACTCAAGACAGAATTCTTTTGGAAGACTTTGGTAAATAGCTTCTCAACTCTTTCAATGTGCGAATAACGGTTGTCAAAGATACCTAACAACTTTTCGAAATAAAAAATAGCGACACTTTTTCAGTCAGTAAAGAAGTGATTTTATGTCTGACATGATTTGAAATCGAGTGCCTTGGACGGATAAAATAACTTTGAGCGGTCCAATGGCTTCGACAGTTTTTACAGGTATAGCGCTGCTTTTTTAGGCGTATAACCATTGGCATATGATTATATTATTCAAAGTGGACAATGGTTTCCTTCTTCTTGTTTTTCACCACCATTAATTTCCTATTTCCATCTACCACAGCAGAACCACAATTTCTACAGACACATGGAGCAGGGAAGAGAACTGCAGCAACGATCAATGTTTTTTTCTTCTGTAAGGTTTCGTAAGAGACCTCTGTAATCATCAAATTTTTGTCTATTGATCTCAGAATTTTTTTGATAGAACCATTCATAAAGCATATCGTTCTCTCAGTTGTTTATTTTGTGGTGATTTAATCATACAAGAAAACGATATGTTTTTTTATAAAAACATGAATAGGAAAAATAGTTGACAAGAAAATGACAACGCCATATGATGTTCCATAGTATTTACAACCTGTCATAGATGACTGTAAAAAATAAAAGTAAAAAGAAAGGACGACAACAGGTGGATTTTTATCAGTCTCTACAACTAGATCCGTTTATTTTAAAACAAAAAATACGAGAAGCAGCTTCTAAAAAAGAAAAGTGCATGTATATTTGTTCATTGTTTTTACGATCATTATTCATCGTATTGTTTGCCATTTGTTTTATCATTATAATTACAACATTATTTGAATCGAAGCATAAACCATACGCTGTGGTTTTATTCTGTATGTTGATGAGTATTCGTTTTGTTGACTTTGGTTATAAGATTTCCCATTCGATCATAGGTTTAGCAATCGTCATGTTCTCACTATTAGTAGCACCGTATGTCCAGCTGATCAAATGGTCAGTTATGGGCATGTTGATTCATTTTATTTTACTAAGCAGCATATTAATGGCAACCGCTAGTGATCCCAAAATGGGGAATGCTTCTTTGTACGGCTTTTCATATCTCTTTATTGTTTATTCGTTACCTAAAGATTCGTTGAACAAGAATTTCTTTACACAAACAAGTAGCTTATTATTTTTGTTTTTTTGTTGGTTTTCAGTTCTCCTTTACAGAAAACATCGAGAAAAGAACAAAGACAAAAGCTTGTTTAAAGAGATTTTTTTGAAAGGCATGTATTCGCAGGAAAAAATTTGGATGCTCATCTATGCATTTGGCATTAGTCTTTTGATCGTTGCAGGAGAGTATGTCCCTTTTCAGCGATTGATGTGGGCAGGGTTTGCATTTTCTTCTATTGTATCTAGCTATGGATTGATGTCGATTGGTTTCAAAGAACGAGCAGTAGACCGAATCATTGGCTCATTGATTGGATGTGTTTTATTTATTGGTATCAGCCAATTTATTCCTTTTAACTGGGTCGGTATATTAGGTGGTCTAGCTTTAGGTGTTTGTTCTACCTATAGATATAAAACAGTTTTTAATTCTTTTGGTGCTTTGGCAATCACTGCCAGTTTATTCGGGGTTCCAGGAGCAGTAACGATCCGCATTTTTGAGAATATCCTTGGGGCATGTTTAGGAATCATGTATATTGGGGTGACTGAAATACTTATCCGAAAAATAAGAGAAAAACACGGTTTGAATCATTAGATGAGATCGAATAAAAAATAAGGAAAAAGTGAAGATACACATGGATGATAAATTGCTATCATTCCATGTGTATCTTTTTACGGTAAATCAGTGAAACGTTCGACTTTCATTTTTAATTTATACTTTTTACGGAGTTCGTTTATTTGAGCCATCATTTCGGATTTGTGATGCTTTTCGATTGCTTCTTCATCTTTCCAACGGTCGATCAGTAAAAGAGATTCTGGATCTTCTAGTGGAAAGTAATAGTCATATTTCTCGTTTCCTTCTTCTGCACGAATCGCTTTGACAATGTTTCTTTCGACCATTTCTTCTGCAAATTTTCTGGCTTGTCCATTTGTACTTGTATACAAAATATTCACTGTGATACTCACTAAATCCCCTCCTGAAAAAATTCTATCACTAGTATATCACGGTGCCAGAAATTATTATTCAAGATATGATACACATTTTTTCCGCAATGCTACGGAAATATATATTTTGAATAGAAAACACTTACAAGATATGCTTGGTTTATAAAAATAAAAGGAGTGATTGATTTATGAAAAAAGCATTGATTATTTGTGCGGCAGGAATGTCATCCTCGATGATGGCCTCAAAGACAACGGATTTCTTTAAGCAAAAAGGAGAAGAGGTACTCGTAGATGCAGTTTCAGCTACAGAAGGCGATAATATGATTAAGAATAGTGATTTTGATTTATTTCTGATCAGCCCGCAAACGACGATGTTTTTGGATAAATTCAAAAAATTAGGAGAATCTGTTGGAAAGCCTGTTGTTAGTATCCCTTTCCAAGCGTATGTCCCAATCCCTACAGGCATCCAGAAGTTAGCAGAGGTGATCGAAGAGAACATATGATGGAATAGGAGTGGATGATAATGAAACAGAAGGAAAAATTGCTGTTGAGATATTTGATTGATCACAAGAAGGAGTATGTCACCAGTCAACGTTTAGCTTCTGAATTGTTATTATCTGATCGGACAATCCGTAATTACTTGCAGCGGATCAAAGAGTTAGTAGAAAAAAACGGAGGTAAGATCATTGCTAAACCAGGTTATGGCTACCAACTGCATATTTTACAAAGACTGACATTTGACTTGTTTTTGAGTCGGCAAGAAATAGTACCTGGATATGCTAGAGAACCTCAAGGATTTTATGAGTCCGAAGATCGACAAAAGTATATATTGAACCAATTGCTTTTGGAAGATGCCATTCTTTTTATGGATGATTTGGCAGAAGAGCTTTATATCAGTCGTTCCAGTTTGACAAAGGACATGCAAGAAATCAAGGAGCGATTGATTCCATATTCACTAAAAATCGTTTCTAAGCATGGTCAAGGGACATGGATCGAAGGGGAAGAAAGAAATCGACGGCATTTTATCATGGATACTTTTTTTGGAAACCATTATGGAAATTCATTGAAAGAATATTTAGGACAAAGCCGTTTTTTCCCAGACATCAGTTTTGAAGAGCTAGTCATTATCATTCTCGATGAAACAAGAGAAGCTAAGTTAAAAGTTTCGGATTTTATCATACAGAATCTGACTTTACACTTGGCTTTGGGGATCAAACGGCTCCGAGAAGGGTTTGAAATCAAGGAATTAGGCATCGAACAAGAAGTTTCTAAGCGAGTAGAGTATCAAGTGGCGCAGCGGATCGTTCAACGTATTGAGGTAATCGCAGGTGTATCGTTTCTCGAAGAAGAAATTGCTTATTTGACATTACATCTCATGGCTAAGTCGAATCACAAAGAAAATCAAAATGATCAGGAACTATCAAAGGAATTAGCGAAAGTTCTGAAAAGATTGTCTCAGGAATTTCATTTTTCATTAGTAGAGGATCTCCAGCTTTTCAATGGACTACTCGATCATTTGTCACCGATGATGATTCGATTGAGCCGAGGTATTCGCATTGAGAACCCATTGACTGAGGAGATAAAGAAAGAAAATCCCAAAGTCTTTGACGCAGTAAAAAGGCATTTCAGCAACATGCCGGCTTTGAAAAACTATACCATCAATGAAGATGAATGGGCCTATTTGGCTTTGCATCTCATGGCGGCATTGGAAAAAGAAAGAGCTGCGCATAAACTACATGCATTGATTATCTGTGCAACGGGTTACGGCAGTGCCCAACTATTAAAGAATCGCGTAGTCAGTGAATTCGGTAAAAATATTACAGTGGTAAGTGTAAAAGGCTATTATGAGATCAATGAAACAACTTTAAAAGGAATCGACCTGATTATTTCTTCTATTGATCTTTCGACAATGTTTTTCAAAATTCCAGTTTTACATGTCAGTATTTTTTTGAATGAAGATGATGTTCGTAAAATACGAAAGGTAGTTGGAGAATCTATACCCTATCATTCCTCAGATAGACCGATACCAGCATTTTCTCTACAGCAAAAAAAGCAGATTTACACCGAACAGTTGTCTGAAAAATTTTTCAAGACTTATACGTACGAACCGAAAAAGGAAGAAATTCTTCATGATTTGCTGCAAAAGCTGAGCATAAATGAAGAAGGATATATAAGAGAAATGCGAAAGCAGATCCAGCAACGTGAAAATATGGGACAAATCATATTCAGTGATACAGTGGCAGTCCCACATCCCGCTGTTCCAGTTGGAATCGAAACAAAGGTAGCCGTTGCATTGATTCCTTCTGGGATGCAGTGGGATCAATATCAAGAAATTCATTTTGTTTTTTTAGTTTCGCCTTCTTATATCGAAAATGAAGGAATTACGGTCGTGACTAAAGCAATCGTTAGGTTAGTTGACCAGCTAAAAGTACAGCAGGAAATCTTAGCTGAACCTATTTTTGAGAATTTCAGCAGTAAATTTATCAAACTGATCGAATAAGGAGGAAAACAGATGGCTGAAAAAATAAACAGTGAAACACTACAAGTGACTTCTTTTGATATCATTTTCCATAGCGGAAATGCACGGACACTGATACATGAAGCATTTCGCTCGATGCGTAAAGAGATGTTTGAAGAAGTAGAAGAGAAGTTGCGACAAGCAAATGAAGAGATTCTTCATGCACATCAGTCACAAACTCAACTTCTGAAAGAATATGCCAGCGGGACAAAAATAGAAATGGAAATTATCATGGTCCATGCACAAGATCATCTGATGACGACGATGACATTATTGGAAGTTGCACAGGAAATGAATTATTTGTATCAAAAAAATAAATAGAAAGGAAGGATCATTGTGCAGGATACAGTAAAAAGGAAAATCGAATTAGAAAAAAAGCAACTTAGTTTGAAAAACATGTATTTCAATCGTTATCTAATCGTACGTTACCTGACTGCCTTTTTCTTTTTCATGAACATGCAATGGATGATTCTGCTTCTATCAGCTAAAAGTTTAGGAAGTAGTTTACCGATGATTCTGATTTTAGCTATTTTGCCTGCAGTAGGAGAACAAGTAAAGCTTTATCGAAAACACCAAACGAACGTTCCATGGACAAAGTGGTATTTTTTGTTCCAGAGTGTCTTTAATTTATTATTGATTCCAGTGTTGTTTACCTCAGGATTTACATTCTTGTATCCTTTTATGGCAAATAACAATGGAGGACAGTTATTTGTTTTCATTCTTGTTGTAAGCGGTATTTTTACCAGTGTATTTATACAGTATCGTTTAAAGAAAATTTCACTCAACCAAGACCAACAGTATATCCGTATTAAACAATATGAAAAAGCGTTATATTTAGGAAAGGAGAATAACTAATGTTTGATTTTTTGCAGAAATACCTGATGGGACCTATGGGGAAAATTGCGCAACTTAAAATCGTTCGGGCTGTCATGGCAGCGGGGATGGCTTCTATTCCTTTCACGATTGTAGGCTCGATGTTTTTGGTTTTAAATATTTTGCCATTACCGTTCCCATTTTTAGAAGGATTTTTTAATGCAACTTTTTTCAAAGTTAGTGACTTGTACATGATCGTCAATACAATGACGATGGGGATTTTATCTATTTACTTTGCCATTGTGTTTGCTTATGAATTAACGTCAATTGAACGAGATGAACAAAAATTAAATGTTAATCCGCTCACGGGGGCATTACTATCTGTTTTTGCATTCTTTATGTGTATCCCTGAATTGATCATGACTGATGGTAAAATCAGCTTGATTGCTTCTATCAATGAGACAGAAACTGTAGTAAATGGTATTAGGATGGGCTCTTTTGTCGAACGTTTAGGAACTTCAGGAATCTTTACAGCTATTATTATGTCGATTATTGCGGTCGAATTGTATTGTATGTGTGTCAAGAGAAATTGGGTCATAAAAATGCCAGATGTTGTTCCGCCAGGAGTTTCTCGTTCTTTCACTGCTCTGATCCCAACATTTGTCATTGCGTTTGTGGTGATGATCATCAATGGATTATTAGTTGCACTAGGAACGGATATCTTCAAAATGATTGCTATCCCATTTGGGTTTGTTACGCAGTTGACGAATACATGGCTTGGTGTCATGGTGATTTATTTCTTGATCCATGCATTGTGGATCGTAGGGATCCATGGAGCGAATATCATCACTTCTTTCTTGACCCCGATCGTATTAGCTAATATGGCAGCTAACGCACAAGGCGCAAATTATCCGTTGGCAGGAGAATTCAACAATTCTTATGTAACCGTTGGTGGATCAGGTGCGACTTTAGGATTGATCATCTTTATTGCATTCCTCGCGAAATCTGATCAGCTGAAAGTGTTAGGAAAAGCCTCACTTGTACCAGGATTATTCAACATCAATGAACCAATCATTTTCGGGATGCCAATCGTCTACAATCCCTATTTAGCGGTTCCGTTTTTCTTAGCTCCGATGGCTTCTGCTACACTCGCTTATTTTGCCATTCGGCTGGAAATCGTCAAACCGATGCTTGCACAGATGCCGTGGCCTTCACCAGTCGGGATCGGAGCATTTGTTGGTAGTGGTGGTGATTGGAAAGCGGCTGTGTTAGCAGTCATTTGTGCAATCATCGCATTCATTATCTGGTTCCCATTTATCAAATTCTATGATAATAAATTATTAAATGAAGAAAGAGAAAAGGCAGCAGAATTAGCTAGTGAAAAGTTAAAATGATTTCTAAGAAAAAAGGAACTGTGACAAAAAATCACAGTCCCTTTTTTTCTTAGAAATGGGAAACCACTAGTATATAAATACCATTATTCTTCAATCAACCGCTTCACGATTGCATAATCCCCTTCATAAGGTTCATCTACACCATTGATTTTTTGATAGGGATCCACGCCTTTTCCCGCAATAACGACTGAATCTTGCGGAGCGCTTTCTGCTAAAGCGCGTCGAATCGCTTCAGGACGATCCATTTCATAATGAACGATCAAATCTGGATTAGTAATTGCTTCATTGATTTCTTCCGCGATTTTTTTCGGATCTTCAAATGCTGGGTCATCTGCCGTCAAAAAGGCGATGTCAGCTGTTTCTGATAGCACTTTTCCAAAATCATGTCGACGGGAGATTGCTTTGTTTCCTGGGCTGCCTAATACAACAATTACACGGCCATCTGGATGTTCATTTTTGGCAAATTCCAGCAATGTTTTCAAGCTTAGATAATTATGTGCATAGTCCACATAGACATGCGCTCCATTGGATTGGATCAATTGATCCATTCGGCCTGGTACACGAGCTTCTTTTAATCCGTCTTGTGCATCTTGACTGGAGGCACCTGTTAGTGCTGCGGCAATGATCGCACTGGCTGCATTTTCTTGGTTGAATCCTCCAGCCAGCAAAATATCATAAGCAGTATCGCAGATAGCTAAGCGATCTTCATGAGAAGATAAAGTAAAACCGTGAGTACCTTTATCTGAACGGATCACTTGATAATTGCTTTCTTCCGAACGACCATAAGTGATCGTTGGAATCTGGAATAGATCGGCTGTTTCCCTAAGTAAATCAAAATAGTCACTTTCATGATTTAAAACAACTGTTTTTGAATTCAAGATCAATTGTCGCTTGCAATAGAAATAGTCATCAAATGTCGGATGTTCGATCGGACTGATATGGTCAGGCGAGATATTCAAGAAGATTCCGACATCTAAAGTCAAGCCGTATACGCGTTGTGTTTTGTAAGCTTGTGAAGAAACTTCCATCACTAGATGAGTCATACCATTTTCAACTGCTTCTGACATCATACGATATAAATCTAATGACTCAGGCGTTGTCAAATGGGATTTGAAATATGTTTTGCCATTTAACGTTGTATTCATAGTAGAAAGCAATGCTGTTTTTTTATTTGTTGTGTGATCCAAGATTGCTTTTGTAAAGTACGCAGCAGTTGTTTTACCTTTTGTTCCAGTGAATCCGATCACTTTCAATTTATTTTGCGGATAGTCGTAAAAAGCCATAGCAAGAAGCGCCATTGCTTTACGGATATCCGTTACGATGATTCCTACTGCTGAATTTTCGTATGGTTGTTCTGATACATAATATTGAATACCCTGTTCGATTGCTGAATCCAAATATTCTTCTTTGAAATTCATTCCTTTACAGAAAAACAAAGTAGAAGCATCAGCTTTTCTTGAATCATAACTTAACTGAAGAAATTCAGCTTTTTCTGGTACATCAAGATGCCAGCCTCTTGTTGAAACAAATTCTTTTAATAGATTTTCTTTTAATAGTAAATGACGGATGTCTTCTAAAGAGAAGCTCATTGATTGATCCCTCGCTTCATTCAATTTCTTGGTTTATTATAGCACACTCTTTTTAATATATCGTTTGTTTCCGCTATGACAAAATCCAGCTTTATTCAAATTTTCTTGACACAGGGGACAAGCGGATGAGTATTTTCATAAACAATGAACTGACTGTAATAGATAGGAGAACGAATAGTGTCTCCAACAATCCAAAAACATAATAATTCAAAAAGACGATAAGACTATTGGTAATATGATTTGTCAAATTAAGCTAGAATAAAATGCTTCTTG
>ULRM01004396.1_pt1 | contig 13160 bp, 7 predicted proteins | sample 1955551 | NCBI WGS metagenome assembly ULRM01 (sample SAMEA4835686, study PRJEB28245) | human gut metagenome | biome: gut microbiome; material: fecal sample | place: Denmark | collected 2008
TTTAGTCTTGTAAAGCATTGAAAATACAGAGTTAACACTTATATTTTAACTTATTCTTTTGAAAATAATAAATTAGTGATTTTTTGTGAATAAAATAATGAATTTGATTAAAAATATAGTATAGAACATAAAGTTTTTAGATGAATGCATGAATTTTTAAGAGTTTGAAACATTGTAAAAGTTAGGTTATAATGAAATCTATGAGATAAGGAGGACATTTTTTATGCACAACATTAAAAAATTACTTATGACAATTTCTATGACTTTAGCTTTCAGCTGCTCATTATTAAGTACAGGCGCTTATGCAGTTTCTAATAAGACAAGCAGTGATGTTTCTAGCGAAAGTACACAAAAAACAGACGATAAAAATAGTACAAGCAATTCAGATAAAAATTCATCAAAAACAGATAAAAAAGAAGATAAGAAAAATCAAGATTCATCAACAATTAAAAATGAAGATGTTGTAGATGGAGAAGAACAAGATAAGACAAGCACTAAAGACGATGAGGTTATTAAAGTTGAAATAGTTCCTCATTGGGAAAATATAAACGGAAAACTTCACTATGTTACTAAAGATGGAATCATCGAAGAAGAAGGATGGTTCAAAGAAAAGGATGAAAACCCAGATGCTGATAATGATAATGAATACTATCTTGATGAAAATCATGCAGCTGTAACTGGATGGAATAAGATTGGTGGACAATGGTACTACTTCAATGAAGCAGGAGTAAAACAAACAGGATGGCAGCTTATTAATTATGAATGGTATCATTTAGACAAAAATGGCATAATGGAAAAAGGCTGGATAAAAGATGATGGAGCAAAGTATTACCTAAGTGATGCTGGGACAATGGTTGTAGGTAAAAAGTATATAGATGATAAATGGTACTTATTTGCTAATGATGGAAAGCTTCAGACTGGATTCTATACATATAAAGGAAAAGATTATTATTCAGATAAAGACGGGGTAATGGTTACTAACCAATGGATAAAAACAAAAAATTATCAGTATTATGCAAAAGCAGATAGTTCAATTGCTAAAGGCAATATAATTATTGATGGAAAGCTTCAAGTATTTGATAACAATGGACGTTTTATTGAAAGTGAAGATGCGGATAATTATTTATTTGTTAAATATTTAAGTGTAGGTAATGCTGATTGTCAGTTTATTAGACTTCCAAATGGTGAAACAGCATTAATTGACACTGGAGATGTTACAACAAGAGAACAATTAGTTAATTTTTTAAATGAACAAAAATTAAGAAAAAAAGGTGGCAAAAAGTTAATTGATTATGTAATAATCACACATGGCCATTCAGACCATATTGGAGGACTTGCTGCTGTTCTTGATAATTTTGAAGTAGGTAAAATTTATATGCCTAAAAATGCAGCTATGCAGAATTGGTATTCAGGACTAAAGGTAAATGATGAAGTTAGTCAGGCAGATATAGATATGCTTAAATATGACTATCAGATTTATAAAGAAGCTGCTAAAGCAGTAAAAGATAACGGCTTAAAGTTCATAAATCCAACACCAGGACAATATATTGATTCAAATGAAATATTACAGTTTGTTCAATCAGGAAAGGATTTTGGTCCAATAGGATCTCAGAAACATATGGCTGAATACTGGGGAATAAATGAAAATTCAGCTATAGTGTACTTAAATTATGGAGATTTCCAAGGATTATTTGCAGCTGATATGGAATGGACTTCAGAAAAAGATTTCTGGGTAAGTGATCTTCTTGATGGAAAAAAAGTTGATTTATTGAAAGTTCCTCATCATGGATACAATACTTCTTCAACTGGAGATTTCTTGAAATATGTTAATGCACCAGTTGGAATTGTAAGTAGAGCTGAAGATAGCATTGATAAAAATACTGCTTTTAATAACTTAGTTAATAATGGTGTAATGCTATATGAAACAAGTCAAAGTAAAAATGGTGGTATTTCTGTATATGCTACAGAAGATAACTGGAGCATGGAAGATGCAAGTAAAGATAATTAGTCTTAATTTACATTTGATGTCTTTTAAGAGTGGCTCGTAAGCAATTAAAAATTAAGCTAAAAATCCTAAAAGTATCTTTTAAGTTATATGTAAAAGATAATATAAATTTATAAAGTAAAAGTTTCCTATAAAATTTTTTATAGGAAACTTTTTTTGAGTGGGCATAAATTATAAAATTTTAGCGCCCGAGTATTATGGGGTACAATATTATTTTATCCATTAATAAAAAAAATATTCACCATAAAGGTGAATATTAAAAAAATTATTAGAAAGATGGAGTGTATATTACAGCTAACAACTAGTTGTTAGCTGTAATAATTAATATTTTTTTGTGTGTTTTGAGTTTTGAGAAAAATCATTAATATCCATTAAATCCTGAGTGTAATCAAACTCCTGACTTGCAATGTTGTTAACAACAATAGAATCAGAAGCAGGATTTGGAATGTTTGTTGTTTGGCCAACTCCAGTAGAACTTTGACAATCAGAATTACTTGGATGATAGTCTGTTCTTACCTTTGGAAGATAAGGCTTATCTTTATGAGTCATATTTATCACTCCTTGTTCAGTATGCATAACAAAAATTAATTACTATGCTTTAATGAATATTTAGAATTGGTGTTATACAGTTGTATTTATAATTGTTGGGTTGTCAAGTAATAACCATAGATATTAACACACAAATTGTATATTAATATTTACACTATATAGTGTGTACTAAATATTTTTTTATATTCAATTTGTATATGTATTATATAGGTATTAATTTATTCCAAGTGCTTTTTTATATAAATGTTGCGACATATATTTGGATGAGTTTTTAGATGATATATAGGTAAAATGTGTAGTTAACTTTTTTAAAAATAAATGTTGGTAAAGTAGTTTGAAGAAGTAGTATTTGATAATGATTCATTTAAATTACTTTAGATTTAAAATTTAGGAAAATTTAATATTTACGTAAGGTAAATATTATAAATGAATGATAAAGTTATAGGTATTAATGAAATAATGGTAGGTATATTTCAATTTATAATAGCTTTAAGAGTTAATAACTAATATATATGTTGCAATATATATTTTTTTATGAATTTATTAGCATCTTATAAATCATTAAAATTAATGTGAAGTTACTTACATTATAGGATTTTTTTGTTTATATAGAAATGTTTATTTTAATTTGGATATATGTATAATTACAATACATATATTAACAAAAAATTAATAATTATAAATGTTAGAATATAGTATACTTAAATAGTTATATATTTATAACTATATCTTATAGCTATATCTTATAGCTATATCTTTAGGGAATTGTTATTTTGACTATATTTTCAATTGCTATAAGTTATATACATTGTAATTCACATAGAAAATTAATGGGACTGAAGGCACTTCTTGTGAGTAATAAATTTAAAAAAGATTTACTAAGAAAGTAAAATAGGAAATTTAATTTTTAATAATAATGTTAGATGATTTTAGGAGGATAATTAATTATGAATAAGAATGTTAGACATTTAATTGCTGCGGCTCTTGTTATAAGCGCTTTTTCAGCAGTTGCTCCAGCAAATATTTTTAATTTAGGTGTTATTGAAGCTAATGCATCAACTTACTCAGGTGCATCAAATGGACAGTTAAAGTCATTATCTGTTTATAGAAGTACAGGTAAGGAAGCACAACTATACAGCAATCTTGCAGCAACAAAGGAAACTGAATTAACAAGCAGTACTGATTACTATATTGATTTAAAGGGTTCAGATGGTGTTGAATTAGATGCTGAAGTTGAAGGCGATGATTATGTAGTTAAGGTGTTTAAGAGTAGTGATAAAGATGCTGAAGGTTATGATCCTTCAGATTTAGGTCTTGTTCCAATAGACTCTGGAAGTACAAAATTATATTTAAGAACATACAGAAGCGAAGACGATTATAAAGATGCATGGGATGATGGGAATGTTAAGAAATGTTTAAAAACATATACTCTACATATCTCTAAAGATAATGTGAATTCAGATGAAGAAGATGATGTTGAGTATCCATATTTAAGTTCAATTTATTTAAGTGATGGATCAATTAATTTTACAAAAAGTAAGACAAGCTATAAGGCTAATGTAGATGAAGATGTTAAACAGATTCTTGTAAGAGCAAAACCACAAGACGATGATGATTTAGTTGAAATCAATGGTGATTCTGTGGATGAAGATGGGGATTACGAAAAGAAGGTTAGCCTTGATAAAGGTGAAAATACTATTGAGATAACAGTTGAAAATGATGATGAAACTACAACTTATACTATAGTTGTAAATAGAGGTGGTAAATCATCAGATTCATCAGATGAAAAAGATAGCACAAATATAATAACTGGTTCAGATTCGTTTTTATACAATAGTGGAACTATGAATTCATGGGTGAGTAAAAACGGCAAGTATATGTATATGGATGGAACAGGACAACCTCTAAAGAACAAGTGGTGGTTTGATGTAAGTTCAGCAAGTGATTACTATTTTGATAAAGATGGATATGCACAAACTGGATGGGCACAAATTAATGGAAAATGGTACTATTTTGATAATAGTGGGAAGATGCAAAAAGGTTGGATAAGTAATGATGGAAAATGGTATTATTTAAATGTATCAGGAGCTATGGTAACAGGATGGTATCAAGATGCAGGTAAATGGTATTATTTAAACAGCGATGGATCAATGAAAACTGGATGGTTAAATGATAATGGAAGCTGGTATTTATTCAATAGTGATGGATCAATGGTTACAGGAAATGTTTTAGTTGATGGTGTTCAATACAGTTTTGCTTCAAATGGAGTAATGATATAGAGCAGTTAGTAATTACGAGTTGAGGTGAAAATCCGTGTAGGATTTTTTGACTTATATATAAAAAAACTCAAAATTTAATGAGTCTGTATAAGCAAAATCATTTAAATAATATATAAAATACTTAAAATAATCCAAATAGGTCCCATATAAGACATTTACAAGTGTATTTTCTTATGGGACCTATTTTTGTTATAAGCTTAATTATGACCATTATAAGGCTTCAAGTGTATATAGTTTAATGGAAAATTTAAATGAGAGTAATAAATATATGTGTATATGGGGTATAATGGAATAGAAGTAATGACATTTTAGTGAACTTAGTAAACATATGTGATGAAATTTAAGAAAAGAATTTAGGAGGTAAATTATGAATAAGAATATAAAAAAAATTATTGCAATGACTCTTACTCTTTGTGCTGTTTCAGCAGTATGTGGTGTTAAAAATTTAAACTTATCAGGGGAAGGAACTGTTGCTGCTTTTGCTTCAGATAAGAGCAGTTTAAATCTTGAATCTATTTCATTAAGTACTGGTAAAATAGATTTCTCATCAGATGTTACTTCTTATAAGGTATATTACAATAAAGCTGTTAAAAATATAGATATAAAAGTATCTCCAGAAGGCAGTGATAAAAGAATCAGAGTTACAATAAATGATGAAAGTGTTTCTTCTGATGACAGCTATAAAAAGAATTTTAAGTTAAGTGTTGGAGAAAATATCTTTAAAATAAAGATTGAAAACAGAGATGATGAATCACAAAGTAAAACTTATACATTAAAAGCTTATAGAGGAACAGATGAAAATGATCAGGAAATTGAACAAGATCTTTACATCGATTACCTTACAATAAATGGTAAAGAAATGAGTTTATCTAAAGATAAGAAAGTTTATGACTATAAAGTGGACAAAGATGTTAAAGAAGCAAAAATTGTAATTGAACCAGATCAGAAGTATTATACAGTGAAAATAGGTGATGATACTTATGAAGGTGAAGAAAGTATAAAGAAAACATTTACCTTAACTGAAGGTAAAAATGAAATAAAAATAAAACTTACAGATGGTGAAGATGAAGAAAAGAAACAAAGAACATATACTTTAAATATATATAGAGGTGTTGATATTCCAACATCAAGTACAACAACTAATAATACTACAAGTACAGGAAATAGTAGTACAAACACAGGCAATAATACAGGTACTAACAATTCAACTTCTACAGGAACAACAAATTCATCAAGTACAACAACAAATACAGTATCAAATTCAGGAAAGTGGCAACAGAATTCAGCAGGAAAATGGTACTATGTTGATTCAAATGGAAATGCAGCTAAAAATAAATGGTTCTTTGTTCAAGGCGATGGAACAATGGCAACAGGATGGGTTAGCTTTGGTGGAAACTGGTATTACTTAAATGATGATGGAACAATGGCTACTGAATGGTTAAATAATGGTGGCAAATGGTATTATCTTGGTAGTGATGGAGCTATGAAAACAGGATGGGTACAACTAAGTGGGAATTGGTATTATTTATATTCAGATGGAACAATGGCAAGCAATACAACTATTGATAGCTATAAATTAGGTTCAGATGGAGCCTGGATCAAATAATAACGTATAAAATGGGTTAAGAGTTAGTAGCTCGTATGGCTCATAATCAGCCATGATTAAATAATAAAGCATATAAGCATAAGGATGGGATTTCACATGAACAAGAATTTAAAAAAGGTAATTGCCCTTACTTTAGCAGTAAACGCAATTGCATTAATAGAACCTGCAAAGGAAATTAGTATTTTTACAGAAGCTGCTCATGCAGCAAAATATGATGATCCTCTTTTAAGTGATTTAAAAGTAAGTGGCTATGATGTAGATTTTGATAAAGAAACTTATTCATATAGTATAAAAGTGGACAAGGATGTTGATCAAATTACAGTTACAGCAAAACCTGAGGATTCAGCATATGAGGTTAGTGTTAATGGTGATGACGCAAAAGAAGATGATAAATATAAGGTTAAAGTTGATGTTAAGCAAGGAAAAAGCACAATTACAATAAGGGTAAAAGATGAAGAACATGATTTAAAGACAACTTATGAACTTGAAGTTATAAGAGGTTCAGCAAGTTATGGAGAAGATCTTGATGAAGATGATGTTTATTTAGATAATATCACTTTAAGTGCTGGAAAAATTAATTTTTCAAGTAAGGTAACTGAATATACAGTAAGTGTAGATGATAGTGTAAGATATCTTGATATTAAGGCAAAACCAATGGATTCAGATGAAGAGTATGTTGAAATTAATGGTGAAGAAGCAGAAGAAGATGATGATTACGAACAAACAGTAACTTTAAAAGATGGTAAAAATAAAATTACTATAAGAATTGAGAATTCAGAAAAATCAAAGAAATATATTTTAAATGTATATAAAGGGGTTGAACCTCCGAAAAAAGATGATTCTGATGAAGATGAAGTAAAAGAAGATAGCAACAATAACAACCAAAATTCAAATAATAATAACTCATCTCAGTATAAGAACCAGTGGGTAACTACACAAGGAATATGGCTTTATTATGATGAGAATGGAAATATGATGAAAAATCAATGGTTTAACGATGTTAATGCTAAAAAATCATATTTCTTAAATGAAAATGGAGTTATGGTAACTGGATGGCTTCAGAAGGATGGTAATTGGTATTATCTAAATGAAGATGGTTCAAAACATATAGGATGGAAATTTGTCATGGGATTATGGTATTACTTAGATGGTGAAGGAGTAATGAAGACAGGATGGATTCAGGACGCTAATGGTAAATGGTACTATTTAAATAGTAATGGTGCGATGGCTTCTAATACAACTATTGGAGGCTATAAGCTTGGAGCTGATGGAGCTTGGATTAAGTAATATATTTGAAATTGTTAATTGTTAAATAAAAAGCGTGGTAGAACCGCGCTTTTTATGTAGGTTATTTTAAAACAAAAAGAAATGGGATATAATAAAAAGACATTAGTGAAAATGTTTAATTAGAATTTATAAATACCAATAGATAATCACAAACATGAAAGGATGTGATATAAGTTGAGTGAATTTTATCTTATGAATAAAGATGAGCATGTTTTGATTTTTAGCGATAAATTGAATATAAATGGTGATTATTCAATAATAAAATTAATGAATAATGAGAAGATGCCCTATATTTTAAAGCATGAGATAGGTGGATTAAAGGATTGGTTTAAAAGCAGAGTAATTCCTTCTAATAGAAATCAGTTAGAAAAATTAGTACAATCTTTACGTTTTGAAAGAAAACCTACAGCACTTGATTATTTAAAACTGAATAATGGATTTAGTTTAAATGATAGTTACTGGATAAAGCCTTTAAATAATAAAGATATGTATCCCAAAGATTTATGCTGGGACAAATATAATTTATATGATAATAAATTTGAAGAAGCTTTGGGACTAGTAACTTTTTTTGGTAACAATACAAGTCTTGGTGGAACTGTAAATACACCAAGGGTATCATCTCCAGAGCTTACTACACAAGGTGTTATGAATAAGGCATGGAGAAGAAGTGGGGATAATCTTTTATTATACAAACGTGGAAATATAGGAGCAGCTAATTTTGATAAAGAACATTTTGCTGAAGGTATTTCAAGCGAAATTGGGAAACTGCTACACATTAACTGTATACCTTATTGGACAGATAGATGGCACGAACAAAATTGTTCAGTATGTGAACTTTTTACGACTAAGGATAAGGGCTATCTTCCAGTACGATATTTTCTTGAAAATATCGAGCCAAATAAGAAAAAATGGGGATTTGCTAATGTTATAAATTGGTTTCCTAAAGAATTTCGTCAGGATTTTTTAGATATGATAGTTTTTGATTATATAATAGAAAATAGAGATAGGCATCTTGGTAATTTTGGATTTTTAATAAATAATGATACTCAAGAGTTATTGTCATTTGCACCATTGTTTGATCAGGGATATTCTTTAATGTCTAATGCACTTGATAGTGATTTTGATCAGGATTTAATAAAATATTCTGAATCACATCCGAGTTTTGCACTAGAAAATAGGGAACTTGCTCAATATGTAATAAAGCAGAATCCACAAAGATATAAAGGGTGGACTAAAATATTAAGACTTAATATGGATAAAATAGATTATTTCAATTGTCCTGAATGGTATAAGGAAGGTATAAAAAAATTAGTTTTTACAAGATGTAGCGTAATAGATTATGTATAAAATAAATATAATATAAAAATTTATTGGCAGATTTGTGTTACGTCTTGAAATCTGCCATGCTTTTTTATAAATAAAGTAATAAGAAATGAATTTGATAAAAAAGGAAATTTAATAAAAAATTAAGGCGATTAGGGGAAGATAAGGCCCTTGGTTTCGTTGTATAAAGGTATAAATCATGGTAAAATTAATTGTATAATGGCAAAAGGGGGAAGAATATGAATAAAAGGATAAAAAAAATAATAGCACTTACTGTAGCTTTTAGTGCTGTTACGACAATTGCGCCAAAGACTTTTTTAGGATTGACATCTAAGCCAGCTTATGCAGCAAGCTACACTGCAAGAAATGGAGAACTAACTTCTCTAGTTATTAAATCAACAAATGGAGACAAGCTTAGCCTTAAAGATGGCTATAATGGAGATACAGTTAAATTAAGTGATGAGAAGGAATACTTTGTAAAGCTTACAGATGATAGCGAAGGAATAGTAATAAATGCTGAAGCTAAAGGTTCTGACCGTATAGTAAGAATATTCCTTACAGATGATAGTGATGCAACAGCGTATAAGCCTGGAGATAAATTATATTTAGGTAAAGGTAATACTACTGTTTATGTAAGAACATATGCTTCTTTATCTGATTTTAGACAAGCAAAAGATAAAGATAAGGATGTATCTAACTGTGAAGAAGAATATGAAGTAAATGTTAAAAAGACTACAGGAAGTTCTTATGAGGACACAACTCAAGATCCTGTATACTTAAAAGATTTGTCTTTAAATAAAGGAGACATAACTTTCTTAAAGCAAAGAACAAGTTACAATATAAAAGTTGCATCATCTGTAAATGAAATTAAAATAACAGCAGAACCAGAAGATGACAGCTCAAGAGTAAGAATTGATGGAAGTCTTGTTGATGAAGATGATAATTATAGAAAGACTATATCTTTAGATAAAGGTAAAAATGAAATAAAGATAAAAGTTACAGATGATAAGGACAATCAAAGAGTTTATACATTAAACATAACAAGAGGAAGTTCATCAGATGGAGACAGCCAAGGTGATGTTTATTTAAGCAGCCTTGAACTTGATGAAGCTGATTTAGATTTTGAAGAAGATAAGACTTCATATGAAGTTGATGTTGATGAAGATGTAAGTAAAATTCTTGTTACAGCAGAACCAGAAGATGAAGAATATCTTGTAACTATTAATGGTAGTGAAGTAAATTCCGGTGATGAATATGAAAAGAAGGTTTCGTTATCAAAAGGTAAAAATACTATTACAGTAGTTGTTGAAGATGAAGTTGAAGATGCAAAGAGAACTTATAAAGTTACAGTAAACAGAGGAACTGTAAAAGATGACGAAGATGATAAAGAAGATACTGATGATAAGAATGACAATTCATCAGATGACAAGAATAGTGTAGGCTGGGTGAAGGTCGATAATGACTGGAAGTACAGAGGTGAAGACGGAAAGTTCTATGTTAATAAGTGGCTTTATGATAAGGAACAAGGGGTTTACTGTTATCTTAAAGAAGATGGATTTAGAGCAACTGGATGGCTTCAACAAGGTGGAAACTGGTATCTTTTAGACAGTAAAGGAGCAATGCTTACTGGATGGCAGTATACTGGTGGACAATGGTATTATCTTCAATCAAGTGGAGCAATGAAAACAGGATGGCTTAAGGAAGAAAAGACTGTAACTGTAGAAGATACATCAACTGCAACTGATAAGAAAGAAGATGAAAAAACTTCAACAAGTGGATCTACAAATAAAACAGATACAAGCAAGACAGATGATAAAAAAGAAGAAACTACAGCTAAGACAAAGAAAGTTGAAACATGGTACTACTTACAAGCAAATGGTACAATGAAAACAGGTTGGCTTTTAGATAATGATAAGTGGTATTACATGAACTTAAGCGGAGCTATGCAGACAGGATGGGTAATTGATAATAATTCAAAATACTATCTTGATCAAAGCGGAGTTATGGCTACTGGAACTAAAACTATTGATGGAAAAGAATATAAGTTTACAACTAGCGGAGCTTTAATTAGTTAACAGTTAACAGTTAACAAGTAACAGTTATTAGTTAGCAATGTAAATAATATATGTGAAAAGATATCAGACAAGTATAGTATTATGCTTATCTGATATCTTTTTTTGAATTATTTATATTGAAAGAGTGATTTTTAATATAAAAAACTAAAAAAATAATTTTGTAAAAAATCACAAAAAAATTAAAAAAGGTTATGTTTTCATAATTAATTTTAATTAAAGTAAATAAATAGATAACTAAATTTTAACAAGAAAAAAAATTTATAACATGCGATAAGGCTAGATAAATCAAGGGATTATAAATAGTGAGAAAATTCTAAAAAAAATTTTGTTAATAGTTTGTTCAAAAAGGCACCAAAACTGAAAACGGATACTGTACTAAATAATGGAATTCAAAATGAAAAATTAAAGCTAAAAAGTAAAAAAAAGTATTCCAAAAAAGAAAATAATGTAATATAATATATAATATGTTATGAAATATTAACAAAATGTAAACAGAATATTAACAGGTGGTTTAGAAATGGACAACTTGTTAACATAAATTTTTAAAGGTGATTTTAGGAGGTATTTAATAATATGTTTAGAAGATCAAGCAAGTTAACAGCTATGTTAGTAGCAGCAGCAGCTGTTGTTTCAATAGTACCAGCTACGGCTGCAGAAAGATTAGGAAGTAAAGATGGTAACATCACACATGCAGCAGCATTTGAAGGTGCATACATTTATGATGGTTACAGAACTGATGATGATGATTCTGCTCTTTACTACAATAAAGGAAGTAAAGATGTAAATGTTGATGAAGATGAAGATTACGATTCATACGATTTAAGCAGATACGGAACAAAATACGCTACAGTTAAAGATGGTCAAGATGAATACTTAGTAGATTTATCAACTGGTAAAATTGATGATGAAGAAACTTTAGCTGATAAATTAGAAAATGCAAAAAATAAACTTAAGAGCAAAATAAATAAAACTGATAGATATGAAAATTTCACTTCTTTTGCAGATGATGATGAAGATGTTAGCAGAATATTACAAAATAAATATGGTGAAGTTTGGTATCAATATTCAGCTGCAGGAGATAGCGATGTTGAAAAGAGAATGACAACTGCTGCTGCTGCATATGTTGGTTTCACTGATGAATCAGGTAAATATATAGATGTTTCTCAAACAGCTAATATGTATATCTATGTACCAGCAGAAGAAAAAGCAGTTAAATTTGAAGAATATGGCGATGTTAAAGAATATGGTGATAAGGAGAATAAAACTAAATTAACACTTAGATTAAATAAAGTTACTCCAGTTTCTCAAGATAAAGATTATATCTATGCAGTAGCTGAAGTTGAAGTAGGAACATGTGATGAAGATAATAACATTACTGCAGTTCCAGGAGTTCAATCAACTCAATACTTCTTCCAAAAAATCTCTAAAGATCAAGGAGATAAGCAAGATGGAGCTTACTTACCAAAGAGCGTATCTTCATATCAATTAGATACAAGTAAAATCTATGATAATGGTGATATGAGTGATGCTACTAAAGTATTATTAGCAGCTGTTGGTTATATAGAAGATGGTAAAGATACAAAAGTTGTAGATGGAGATAAACGTCAAGTAGTTAATGTAGAAGTTAAAGATGGAATGATTTATGCAACATCAAAAGAAGAGAAGAAAGTTAAAATATGGAAATTAAAATTCAAAAAAGATAAAGTAGATGCTTTTGAAGTAAATGCAGATGGAACAATTAAAAAAGATAACAAAGGCAATGCTATAAAAAATGAAAAAGTTGATGCTTACGTAGTTAAGAAAGATGGAGATGGAGATCACGATATCGTTAATGGAGCAGTTTCTATTGATGTAAATGGAAACACTTGGGCTTTAGATGAAGGTGTTATTGTAAAAGCAGATGGAACAGACTTTAAGGATGTTTACACTGTTGATAGATCACTTAAACATTTAGATGTATATGATGAAAAGAATTTAATTTCTTGGGATGATGAAGATGTTTATACAACAGTTTCAGAAGGAAAGAAGCAAACAGA
>ULRM01002578.1_pt1 | contig 12993 bp, 9 predicted proteins | sample 1955551 | NCBI WGS metagenome assembly ULRM01 (sample SAMEA4835686, study PRJEB28245) | human gut metagenome | biome: gut microbiome; material: fecal sample | place: Denmark | collected 2008
TTTTTATTTACATATTTAAATTTAAGAGTTCAAAGGAGAAGAGAAATGAGAAATTATAAAATGCCAACATTAACAATAGCAGGTTCAGATTCATCAGGAGGGGCAGGTGTACAAGCTGATTTAAAAACATTTAGTGCAATTGGAACCTATGGAATGAGTGTAATAACTGCAGTAACAGCTCAAAACACACAAGGAGTATTTCTTGTAGAAGATTTAAGTAAAGAAATAATTGAAAAGCAAATAGAAGTTGTATTTGAGGATATAGAGCCTGCAGCAGTAAAAATAGGAATGGTATCTAGTCCAGAGATTATTAATACAATAGTTAATACTTTAAAAAAATATAATCCTAAGTATCTAGTAGTAGATCCAGTTATGATATCTAAAAGTGGATATTCATTACTAAAACCAGAAGCAAAGAAAACTTTAATTGAAGAACTTATACCTATGGCATATATAATAACACCAAATACCCTTGAGGCTGAGGAAATAGTAGGAATGAAAATAAATACTGTTGATGATATGAGGGAAGTTGGGCAAAAAATATTAGAATTAGGCCCTAAATATGTATTGATGAAAGGTGGACATCTTCAAGGAGATGCTGTTGATGTATTAATAGGTAAGGATACTTTTGAGATTTATAAACAAGAAAGATTAGATAGAAAAAATACTCATGGAACAGGATGTACTTTATCATCTGCAATAACTTCACATTTAGCTTTAGGATATAACATAGTTGAAGCAGTGAAGTTAAGTAAGGAATATATAACTGAAGCCATAAGAGAAAGTTCTGATATTGGAAAAGGTGTAGGTCCAGTAAATCATTTTTATAAGTTTCAAAATTTAAAATAAGAAAGGAAGATATAAGATGTTTGAATTAATTAATAAAGTAAAAGAAATAAATCCATTAGTGATTCATTATACAAATGAAGTTACTATAAATGATTGTGCTAATATTACTCTTGCATTGGGAGCAAGTCCATTAATGAGCTATTCAAATGAAGAGGTTGAAGAAGTTGTAAGTATTGCAAGTTCTGTAGTTATTAATATAGGAACTATGAATTCAAGTAGATTAGATTTATTTGTTAAAGCAGGGAAAGCAGCTAATAAATTTAATAAACCCGTTATTTTAGATCCAGTAGGAGTTTTTGCTACGAAAACAAGAACTGACTTTACAAATAAACTTTTAAATGAAATCAAATTTGATGTTGTTAAAGGTAATGTGGCTGAAATAAAGTTTATAGGTGGTTTAGATGTAAGAGGACAAGGCGTTGACTCCTTTGATGATGGAGAAGATATATCAGAAGTTATTAAAAAGATAGCTAAAAAGATTGGATGTATAGTAGTAGCTACTGGAAAGATTGATTTCATTAGTGATGGTAACACAGTTATAAAGATATTTAATGGAACTTCAAAATTAAAAAGTGTAACAGGTACTGGTTGTATGACTGGAAGTTTGATAGGTAGTTATTTAGGGGCATATAACAATCTGGAAGGTAGAGAAAGAGATAATTTAAAAAAGGTAGAAGCAGTTGCTATGGGTGTTCTTACTATGGCAGTAAGTGGAGAGTTAGCAGATAAAGATAATATATCAATAGGAACTTTTAAAGAGGAACTTATGAATAATGTTTATGAAATGAACATTGATAAACTAAAAGAGTATGGAAGGATTGAATAGTATGAAGTTTTCAGAAGAGTTATTTGATGAAGTTAAAGAGATTTGGGATGAATATTTAAAACATCCTTTTGTAAAAGGAATAGGTGAAGGAACTTTAGATAAAGAGAAGTTTAAAAATTATTTAATTCAAGATTATTTATATTTAAAAGATTATGCTAAAGTTTTTGCAATGGGATTAGTTAAGGCTAGAAATATGAAAGAAATGAAGTTTTATCATGAATCAATAAAAGGGGTTTTAGATGATGAAACTGCAGTTCATGTTAATTATTTAAAAGGGTTTGGGTTAAGTACAGAGGAGGTAGAAAAGTATAAGGTTGAGTTAACAACTGCAAGTTACACAAATTATATGCTTGGAATTGCATTAAAAGGTGATTCGAAAGATATTGCAATGACAATAATGCCTTGTACTTGGAGCTATTACTACATCGGAAAACATCTATATGAAACATATAAGAATAGATTAGAAGAAAATTTTTATTCTCCATGGATAAAGGGATATGCTTCAGAAGAGTTTAGACAATGTACTGAAGAATGGATTGATTATATTGATGAAATATGTGAAAACATATCAGAAGATGAAAAGGAAAAGCTAAAAGATATTTTTATAAAATCCAGTCTTTATGAGATGGAATTTTGGAATATGGCAAATAAATATTGAAATAAAGAGGGAATAAAAATGAAAGAATTAAAATTTTATTTAGTAACAGATTCAGATATTTTAAGAGATAGAGATTTTTACAATAGTATTGAAGAAGCATTAAAAGGTGGAGTAACTATGCTTCAACTAAGAGAAAAAAATGCCAGTGGAAAAGAGTTTTTAGAGAAGGCAATTAAGCTTAGAGAATTAACTAAAAAATATAATGTGAAGTTTATTATTAATGATAGGGTAGATATTGCAATGCTTTGTGATGCTGATGGTGTTCATGTTGGACAAAGTGATATACCAGCCAATAAAGTTAGAGAGCTTATAGGAGAAGATAAGATAGTGGGAGTATCAGCAAGAACAGTAGAAGAGGCTTTAACAGCTAAAGAAAATGGGGCTGATTATCTTGGTGTCGGAGCTATGTTTACAACAAGAACTAAGCTTGATGCAAAATCTGTATCTATAGAAAAATTAAAAGAAATAAAAGAAGTGATTAAATTACCAGTAGTAGCTATTGGAGGATTATCACTAAGTAATATTGATAAATTAAAAGAGTGTAATGTAGATGGGTATGCAGTTGTATCTGCAATACTTGGAGCTGAGAACATAAAATTAGAATGTGAAAAATGGATTGAGAAAATATAAAATAATAATCTTATTTTAATTAATGATATTAAAGGAGGAAATATGGAGATAGCTAAAAATAAAGATAAAACTACACAAAAAGTAGTGTTAAGTGGAATATTAATTGCTATAGCAACAGTTCTGGGAACATTTTCAATACCAGTATTAGGAGCAAAGGCATCGCCAGTACAGCATTTTGTTAATGTTATTGCTGGAATAACTTTAGGTCCTGTTTATGGGGTTTCTTGTGCTTTTGTATCATCGTTACTTAGAAATATTTTAGGTACTGGAAGCTTATTAGCCTTTCCAGGTAGTATGGTTGGAGTATTTTTAGCGGGAATTGTATATAAGAGATTTAAAAAAATAGAATTAGCAGTAGTTGGTGAAGTTGTTGGAACAGGGATAATAGGTGCTTTACTTGCTTATCCAGTAGCAGCAGTTTTATTAGGAAGAGAAGTTGCATTATTTGTTTATATTGTTCCATTTTCATTAAGCTCTATTATAGGAAGTATAATTGCATATATAATATTAAAAATAAAAGTAATAAGAGAATTTTTATTAAAATAGAGGAAACATAATTAGTTAAAATAATTGAAGTTAAATTTGTTTAATTTCAATTATTTTTTATTTTCTGTAAATTGAATAATAGGAAAATTTATGAATAAAATTATTCAAAAAATTGAAAATTACAACTTGAATGGTTATATTAGTAAAAAGGTGTATAATATGACATGAAAATAACATTCATGAGGTGATAACTATGATATTTTGTAAAGGGAATAAGTATATTTTTAGTAAGGATGTTTATCTAGCAAGTGATGAGAGAGTAGAAAAGTTAAATGATAGTCAAATAGACCAATATGATGGTTTAGAAGTACAAGTTGGACATAGCTATTTAGGATATATAAATAATTCAAGAATTTCTTCAAGCTGGTGTAAAGAAGTTAAATAGATAATAGGAAAAAGATGATGCAGAAATGTATCATCTTTTTTTGTTTAAAGGAAACTCACTACTCACATTCATTTGTAGGAGTAAGTTCTGATAACTAAATCTAAGATTTAGCTCATCACTTAAGTTTGATTACATATACTACTTAATTGTATAATTAAAAATAGATAAAATTTATAAAGTGGAATAAAAAAGGAGGTAATATTTTTGAGAATATTACATACTGGAGATTGGCATTTAGGAAAGAGCTTAGAAGGCCAAAGTAGAATGGATGAGCAAGAATTATTCTTAAAAGATTTTATAGATATAGTTGAAGAAAATAAAGTTGATTTAGTTATAATTGCAGGAGATGTTTATGATAGTAGTAATCCACCGGCAAGAGCTGAAAAAATGTTTTATAATACATTAAAAAAACTTTCTAAAAATGGAGAAAGATTAACTTTAGTTATTGCAGGAAATCATGATAATCCAGAAAGATTAGTTGCAGCAGGGCCACTTGCTATGGAGCATGGAATAATAATGGTTGGGACCCCAAAAACTATTGTACAATGTGGTGAATATGGACAGCATAAAGTTATTAACTCAGAAGAAGGATTTGTTGAAATAGAAATTAATAATGAAAAAGCAATAATATTAACAGTACCATATCCAAGTGAAAAGAGATTAAATGAAGTTCTTTATGGAGAGATGGACAGTGATGAAGATAGATTAAAAACTTATGGAGAAAGAATAAAATCTTTATTTGATTCTTTAAAGAAAAACTATAGAGAAGATACTATTAATTTAGCAGTATCACATTTATTTGCTATGGGAAGTGAAGAAGGTGGCTCAGAAAGAAGTATTCAACTTGGTGGAAGTTATATTGTTAATGGGTCATGTTTACCAGAGGAAGCACAGTATATAGCTTTAGGACATGTCCATAAACCACAGGTTGTACCAGGTACCAATAAGAAGGCAAGATATTCAGGTTCTCCCCTTCATTATAATAAAAAGGAAATAAATGTTAATAAGAAATGTTTTATTATTGATGTAGAACCAAAAGAGGAATGTAAAATAAGTGAAGTAGAATTTAAGGTATATAAACCTATAGAGATTTGGAAGTGTGAAAGTATTGATGATGCAATAGAAAGATGCGAAGAAAATAAAGATAGAGATTGCTGGGTTTATTTAGAGATTAAGTGTGACAGATATATAAGAGAAGATGAAATAAAGAAAATGAAGGAAATTAAAAAGGATATTTTAGAAATAATACCAAAGATTCAAAATTCCCAAGATGATATTGAAAATGATATTGCTATTCAAGAGAAATCTTTTGAAGAAATATTTAGAGATTTTTATAAAAAAGAAAGAAATGTAGAAGCTGATGATGAAATTGTAAGTTTACTTTTAAAATTAATAAATGAAGAGGGGGATGAAAATGAGACCAATTAGGCTTAAGATAAAAGGATTAAATAGTTTTATAGAAGAACAAACTATAGATTTTGAAAAGTTAACTGATCGTGGATTATTTGGAATATTTGGTCCAACAGGAAGTGGTAAATCTACAATTTTAGATGGTATAACGTTAGCACTATATGGTGATGTTTCAAGAAAAAGTTCTAATTATATAAATACAAATTGTGACAGATTAAATGTTAGCTTTGAATTTCAAATATCAGGAGCAGAAACTAAAAGATATTTAGTTAATAGAGAGTTTAAAAGAGATAAAAAATCAGGAAATCCTGTGTCTGGTAAGTGTAAAATAGTTGATATAACGAATGGAGAAGAGGTTTTAGCAGATAAGGTTAAAACTGTGACGGATAAATGTAAAGAGGTAATTGGATTAAGTTTAGAGGATTTTACTAGAACAGTTGTATTACCACAGGGAAAGTTTTCAGAGTTCTTAAAGCTTGAAGGAAAGCCTAGAAGAGAAATGTTAGAAAGACTTTTTAATTTAGGAGAATATGGTGATAAACTTTCAAGTAAATTATCTAAAGAAATTAATAAGGAAAAAACAGAAAATAGTGTTTTATTAGGACAGCTTATGGGCTATGAAGATATAAGCGAAGATAAGAAAAAAGAGAAAGAAGAAGAGTTAAATATAAGTATTGAAAATTTAGAAAAAGCTAATAAAGAGCTTAAGGAAATTGAAAAATCTTTTAAAGAAAATTCAGAACTATGGAAAATGCAACTTGAAGTTAAAGACTATAAAGAAAGAGAAAATGAGCTTATTGAAAAATCAGATGAAATAAATTCATTTAAAGAGATAGTAAAAAATGCTGAAGCTGCAAGTAAGGTTAATCCATTTGTAATTGCCTATGAAGAAACATTAAAGAATATTGAAATTACAGAAAAAGAATTAAGTGAAATTAAAGGGCAATGTGAAGAGCTTAAAGAAAAAAGAGATAAATATGAAGAAGTATGGAATAAGGCTAGAATAAATAAAGATAATGAGTTGCCGAAATATAAAATACAAGAAGAGAAAATAAAAGAGGCAATAGAAGATAAAAAAGCTTTAGTAGCTTTAGAAAGTGAAATAAAAGAAATTAATAAAGTTGTAGAAGATTTACTTAAAAAGAAAAAAGAAAATGAAAATAAACTAATAGATTCCGAAAATAGATTAAAGAAAGGAAATAATCTATTAAAAGAAAAGGAAGTATATAGGGATACTTTAAATATTGATAGAGAATTAAAAGAAAATGTTCAGCAAGGAGTAGTTATTACTAGAGATTATAATAATTTCTTTAAGAAAGTTGAAGATTATAAAGTAAAATTAGAATCTAATAATGAAGTGATAAAAAAATCTGTAGAAGAAAAAAATATTTTAAAACTTGAGTTAGATAAGACGAATAATTTATTAATAGAAAATGAAAATGTTTTAGAAAGCTTAGTAAAGAATTGCCCAGGAAATCAAAATGATTTATTTGATATGCAAGAAAAATATTCTGATCTTAAGGGCAAATTAGATATATTTAAAAGAGCAAAAGAAGAGATATTAAAAAATAAAGATGCAATTGAAGAATTAACTAAAGAGTTAAAGCCTAAAAAAGAAGAGTATATTAATTTAGATAATGAAATTAAGAAGCTAAGAGTAGATATTCTTGAAATAGAAAGAGAAAATTTAGCTTATAAACTGAGGGAAGAGTTAAAATCAGGAGATGTTTGTCCAGTTTGTGGTTCTATGGAACATCATAAAGAAAATATTAGACATATAGAAATTAGAGATATTAATAGTCTTGAAAATAGCATGGCTTTAAAAGAAAAATCTTTTGATGAATTATCTAATAATATAAGGGATATAGAAGCTAAGTTAATTCTTTTTAAAGAAAATGTAGAGAAGAATGAAGAGGTAATTAAAAATTTAGGTGATGATTTTAATGCAGAAGAGGTATCTAACATTCAGTTAAAGATAAGTGATTTAAGGGGTAAACTAAATGAGTATAATGTTAAAAAAGAAGAATATGAAAATATAAATAAGACTTTAAAAGAGAAATGTAATAATTTAAAACTTAAATATACACAATTAGAAACTAAAATTAATAGTGATGAAAATACAATAAAAGAACTATTAGAAGATAAGAAAAAGGAAGAAGAAAAGTTACAAGATATTGAAAGACAATTGAGTTATCTTAAGGAAAAGACTAAAGTTGAAGATTTTATAGCTAAGAATGATGAAATAAATAAAATTGAGAATGAAAGAGAAGAGGTTGAAAAAACCATTAAAAGCTATAGAAATAGATTAGAGGAATTAAGTAAAAATAGAGAAGATGCAATAAAAGACTTAAATGATACTAATCAAGAGTTAGCAAAGATTAATACAACATTAGAAGAAAAAATAAAAATTAAAGATGAAAGTTTAATAAAGATAAAAAGTAAAGTTAAGGATATAGATAATATTGAAGAAATATTAAAAAATATTCAGAGTGAAATAAAGAGAGTTGAAGAGAATTATATACTTGCAGAAAAAGCGAAAGAAGAAGCTGATAAGAATTATGAAGAATGTAATTCTAAGCTAATTAGTATTGCTTCAAAAGGTAGAGAGCTGTATAAAAGAAAAGATGAAGAAAAACAAAAGCTTGATGAGGCTTTAAAGGAAGAAAAGTTTTTAAGTATAGAAGAAGTTAAGAATAATGTTTTAGAAAAAAGTGAAATAGAAGTTTTAAAAGTTAAAATTGATAATTATAATGATAGTTTAGCAAAGATTAAAGGAGCAATTGAAAGTATTTCTAAAAAAATTGGAAATAGAGAATTAAGTGAGGAGCAATGGATTGCTATACAAGAGGAAAAAGAAGAAAAAGAAGTTAAAGTTAAAGAATTTAATGAAATAAAAATTAAGCTTCAAGAAGAACTTAAGGTAATAGAGGAAAAGATGATAGAGCTAAAAGGTTTATTGAAACAAAAGGAAGAGTTAGACCATAAGCTTGCACTATTAAATGATTTAGATAAATTATTTAAGGGTAAAAAGTTTGTTGAATTTGTTGCAGCTACTAGACTTAAGTATGTTTCACTTGAAGCTAGTAAAAAGTTAAAAGAAATAACTAATGGAAATTATGGATTAGAAGTTGATGAAGATGGAAGATTTATAATTAGAGATTATAAAAATGGTGGAGCTGAAAGAGATGCTTCTACACTTTCAGGAGGGGAAACCTTCTTAGCATCACTTTCATTAGCACTTGCATTATCAGCAGAAATTCAACTTAAGGGAACTGCACCACTTGAATTATTCTTCTTAGATGAAGGTTTCGGTACTTTAGATGATAATCTTTTAGAAGTTGTTATGAGTTCACTTGAAAGAATTCATAATGATAAATTAAAGGTAGGAATAATAAGTCATGTTGAGTCTATTAAAAGTAGAGTTCCTGTTAAGCTTTTAATTACTCCAGCGGAAGCAGGAATGGGAGGAAGTAAGGTTAAAATTGAAAGAAGCTAAAATTAGAATAATGTTATAATATATAGCTCATAATATCATAAAGGAGTTGATATTATGGGCTATGTTAATTTTAAGGAAGAAAGATATAAAGCAACAAATCAACTTAAAAAGAGGAGAGAAAATAATAAAAAATTATTTGATGAATTAGTAAAATCAAGAGAGCTTCCTAATATATATAATCCAGATAAGGAATATAGTTATAAAACATTTGAAGAAAAGCATTTTGGAGGAGGAAGAATTTTAGGCGAGGAAGAGTTCAGTGTAATTTCTAATAAAGATATTATTTGTGCAGTATTTAATAAATGTACATTTGGAAATATAAAATTTGATGCATGTAGTTTCATAGGGTGTATATTTAATGAGTGTAATTTTGAAAATGGTGGGGTAATATTTGAAAATTGTACTTTTTTTAAAGAGGAAAGTGAGAAGAAGCCATCATTAAATAGATATGATAATTTTTCTTGTGAGTTTAATAATTGTAGTATATATGCTAAATTTGATGGATGTACATTAAGTTATTTAATATTTGATAATTCTTTAATTCATAATACATATTTTATATTAAGTGATATGAATAGCATAATTATTAATAATTGTGAATTAAATAGAGTAAGAATAGAGGATTGTGATTTATCAGGTGCGAAAATTATGGGTAGCTATATTATAGATTTAGATTTTACTGATAAAATGAAAACAAAGCTAGACGAAAAAACATTTTTTGATAAGATAGAACTTAGAAAAAAAGATAGGAATGAATATGAAGGAATTTATATGACTTATGAAACTATTGCAGATAAGTTTAAGGAAAATTCATTAAATAATAATTTTGGAGAATATTATTATTTGTGCAAGAGAGTAGAGAGAAATGTTTTAAAGTTTACCCAGAGGTTAGCTTCAGATTTATATTGGGCCACATGTGGATATGGAGAAAGACCTATTAATGCTTTATTGTTTTCATTTATTGTTATGATTATATTTGGAGTTTTATATTCAATTTTTGGAATTGAAATAGATGACATTGTAATTACTATATTTAACAGTAATGTATTTGAATGTTTAAGGCAAGGAATCATATTAAGTATAAACTTGTTTAGTGGAGTTGGAGCAAATGAAAGTATTCCTGTAAATATATCAGAGATTCTTGCTAGCGTTGAGATATTATTTGGAGTTATTATGATGGGAATAGGGACAGGGGTAGTAGTAAGAAAATTAGTAAGATAATAGATAAAGTTAAATACTTTTAAATAATTTAAAAGTATTTAACTTTATTTCTGAAAATGTATACAAAACTTTTTAAAAGTTATTGCAAAAGTATAAAAATGGTATTATAATAACTTATGAAAAGACATTTAAAAAGTTATTTAATAATAGTTTTTAAATGTTTGTTGCAAAAATAATTTTAAGATAATACGGGGGATTTTATGAGATATTTATTAGGTTTAGATATAGGTACATCTGGTACAAAGACAGCATTGTTTGATGAATTAGGGAATACAATAGAAACTGCAAACTATGGTTATGATTTATTTCAACCAAAAGCAGGATGGGCAGAACAAAATCCGGAGGATTGGTGGGAAGCATGTCTTAATGGAATTAAAGATGTAGTAAAAAACAGTAAAGTTAATGCAAAGGATATAAAAGGTATAGGATTAAGTGGACAAATGCACGGTCTTGTATTAGTGGACAAGGATTATAATGTTATAAGAAATTCAATTATTTGGTGTGATCAAAGAACTGAAAAGCAATGCCAATATATGACTGAAGTTTTAGGTAAGGAAAAATTAATTGAAATAACAGGTAATCCAGCATTAACAGGTTTTACACTTTCTAAACTATTATGGGTTAGAGATAATGAACCAGAAAATTATAATAATATATATAAAATTCTTCTGCCAAAAGATTATATAAGATTTAAATTAACAGGTATATTTGCAACTGAAGTTTCAGATGCAAGTGGTATGCAAATGTTAGATATTAATACAAGAAACTGGAGTGATGAGTTACTTCAAAAATTAGATATAGATAAGAATATATTAGCAGATGTTTATGAATCAGTAGTAGTAAGTGGACATGTTACAGAAGAGGTAGCAAGAAAGACAGGATTAGAAGCTGGTACTGCTGTGGTTGGAGGAGCTGGAGACCAAGCGGCAGGAGCAGTAGGAAGTGGAATAGTAAGTGAAGGAATAATTTCAACAGTTATTGGTTCTTCAGGAGTTGTTTTTGCTTCAACAGATACTCCAAGATTTGATAAAGAAGGTAGAGTTCATACTTTATGTCATGCAGTTCCTAATAAGTGGCATGTAATGGGGGTAACTCAAGGTGCAGGACTTTCTTTAAAATGGTTTAAAGAAAACTTCTGTAGAAAAGAAATTGATGAAGCAAAAGAAAAAAATATAAATATATATGATTATTTATCAGAAAAAGCTGCAGGTTCAAAACCAGGATCAAATGGAGTAATTTATATGCCATATCTTATGGGAGAAAGAACACCTCATATAGATCCAAATGTAAAAGGTGGATTTGTTGGAGTATCTTTAATAAATAATCATGGAGATTTTGTCAGAAGTATACTAGAAGGTGTTAGCTTCAGCTTAAAGAATTGTTTAGATATTATAGAGAACATGAAAGTTGAAATAACTGATGTTAGAGTAAGTGGTGGAGGAGCTGAAAGTGAAGTTTGGAGACAAATTTTAGCTGATGTATTTAATTATCCTCTAAGGACTATAAAAGCATCAGAGGGACCAGCATTAGGAGTAGCTATCTTAGCTGGAGTTGGTGTTGGTATATATAATTCTGTAGAAGATGCATGTGAAAAGATTATAAAAGGTCAGGATTTAGTGAATCCAAATTGTGATAATATAGCCCTTTATGATAAGATATATAAAGTATATAATTCACTTTATCCAAGATTAAAGGATATTTAAAATTTTGGATAATGTAAACTGAGAGGGGAAGGCATAATTTGATAGAAGTGAATCATAGTAAAATCAAAGAAACAAATAGAAAAAAGATAATTAAGTTATTATTAGAAAAGAATGAAGTAACTAAATTAGATATTTCAAGAAGCTTAGATATAAGTATTACAACAGTTTCAACTAATATTACAGAGCTTAAGAAAGAAGGAATTGTTAGTGATGTTAGATCCTTAGAATCTACAGGTGGAAGAAAAGCAATGGCTTTAAAAATTAATGAGAATTGTAGGTTTGCTTTAGGAATAGCGTTGACTCCTCGTCATGTGAAATTATCTTTAATAAATTTAAAAAAAGAAGTTATAGGTGATATTAGAATAAGGCATAATAAAAAAGATATTGAAAGTATAATAGCTATTGCTAAAGAAAATATAAATAAAATATTAAATAATAAGGAAATTTCAATTGATAAATTATTAGGTATTGGTATTTCTATTCCAGGGACAGTAGATTCAGAAGAAGGAATAATAAAAAACTGTTATTTATTAGGAGCTGAAAATTATAATTTAAAGAAAAGTTTTGAAGAATTTAATACTACTATCTATATAGATAATGAAGCTAATCTTTCAGCTTATTATGAATTTTTAAATAAGAAGGATATATTAAGTAATCTTTTATATGTTTCAATCACTGATGGATTAGGATTAGGAATAATAATAGATGGGAAGATTTATAGAGGAAGTAATAATGCCGCTGGTGAAATGGGACATATTAAAATAATTATAGGTGGTAAAAGCTGCAAGTGTGGTTCTCAAGGGTGTTTAGAATCATATACATCAAAGAATGTGTTAATAGAAGACTTCAATGAAATAAGTAATGAAAAATTAAATGATATAGAAGAATTTATATCTTTATTTGAAAAGGGAGATAAAACTACAAAAGAAGTTTTAGAGAGATACTTTAATATTCTTGGTATAGGAATTGCTAACTTAACAATGCTATTAGATCCAAGTAGTGTAGTTTTAGGAGGAGATATAAATAGTTTATTAAAAGAAAATATAGAGGTTTTAAGAAGTATTGTATATAAAGATAATTTATTTACAAATGAGGAAAATTGTAAGATAGATGTTACAGAGTTTAAAGAATCATATCTTTTAGGAGCAGCAATGGTTCCATTAGAGGAGTTTTTAAATTAATTAATGTTATGAGTATCAAACTTACAATATAAAAAGGCAGAAAATAGTGGCTGCCTTTTTATAAAGAAACTTTTGAAAGTAATTTTAA